>OJNY01000046.1_pt1 | contig 82333 bp, 76 predicted proteins | sample 1597931 | NCBI WGS metagenome assembly OJNY01 (sample SAMN01915209, study PRJEB22387) | human gut metagenome | isolation source: stool | host: Homo sapiens | place: USA
CTCGTGCGGCCTATCAGCCCAAGTTGCCGATAGTGCTCACCGGTGCGGTTAAGGCCGTAGAAGGCAAAGCCACAAATTCAGTTGCTGATCAGGAGGATATCCAAAAACTGTTTCCCAACACTTACGGTCTACCCGAAATACATTTCGAGAAAGGTCCTGCTGTAAAGTCAGCGCCCATCAACGTAGGTGTAATTCTGTCAGGAGGTCAGGCTCCCGGCGGACACAATGTAATCAGCGGTCTTTTTGACGGAATAAAGAAGGTGAATCGCGACAGCCGTCTTTACGGATTCCTTATGGGTCCCGGCGGATTTGTTGATCACAAATACATGGAACTGACTGCATCATACATTGATGAATACCGCAACACCGGAGGATTTGACATCATCGGTTCAGGTCGTACAAAGCTTGAAACAAAGGCACAGTTTGACAAGGGTCTTGAAATTCTCAAGGAGCTCAACATCAAGGCACTCGTAATCATAGGCGGTGACGACTCCAACACCAACGCCGCCATCCTTGCCGAATACTACAAGTCGATCAACGCAGGCGTTCAGGTAATCGGCTGCCCCAAGACCATCGACGGTGACCTGAAGAACGAGATGATCGAAACCTCATTCGGTTTCGACACCGCAACTAAGGTTTACAGCGAAGTAATCGGTAACATCCAGCGCGACTGCAACTCATCGAAGAAATACTGGCACTTCATCAAACTGATGGGCCGCTCGGCAAGTCACATCGCCCTTGAGTGCGCACTCCAGTGCCAGCCCAATGTGTGCATCATCTCGGAAGAGGTTGAAGCCAAGAAGGAAACCCTCAACGACATAGTAAACTCAATCGCCGACGTGGTAGCAGCACGTGCCGCCAACGGCAACAACTTCGGTAGCGTCCTCATTCCCGAAGGTCTTATCGAGTTCATCCCCGCAATGAAGGCTCTTATCGCCGAACTCAACGACCTCCTCGCCGACAACGCCGAAGAGTTTGCCAAGATCGACCGTCAGAACCAGCTCAGCTGGATCGTTGACCGTCTGTCAAGCGAAAACGCATCGATATTCAACTCACTTCCCGAAGGCGTTGCCCGTCAGCTCTGCCTCGACCGCGACCCCCACGGCAACGTACAGGTATCGCTCATCGAAACCGAGAAGCTGCTCGGCGAAATGGTGGGCCGTCGCCTGAACGAGATGAAGGCCGAAGGACGCTATGTAGGCAAATTCGCTTCGATGTTCCACTTCTTCGGATATGAAGGCCGTTGCGCCGATCCTTCAAACTTCGACGCCGACTACTGCTACGCACTCGGATTCAACGCCGCTTGCCTCATCAACGCAGGAGTCACCGGTTACATGTCGAGCGTGCGCGGACTCACCAAGCCCTCGGTACAGTGGACAACAGGCGGTATACCCATCACCATGATGATGAACATGGAGCGCCGTCACGGTGCCATGAAGCCCGTTATACAGAAGGCTCTCGTAAGACTTGACGGAGCACCCTTCCTCAAGTATGCCGCTCAGCGTGACGCTTGGGCAATCAACACCGACTTCATCTACCCCGGCCCCATCCAGTACTTCGGTCCGGCTGAAGTGTGCGACCAGCCCTCACTCACCCTTCGTTACGAGCACGAAAACCGCTAAACCCGTTGTGAGGTGACGCACACAGGTCACCCGCAGCGACAACGCATAAAACCCGACTCACAGCTTGCAGAGATCGCCCTCGGGGGAGCAATTCCGCTCTCGGGCGATCTCTTTTTATGTGCACATGACAATCTAATAGATGTTAAAACCGGTCGGACAGGGCCAAACATTTTCACAGCCCGGGGGTTTATATGGTAAATAATTAAACAACAACTATACCCGACTATGAATTTTATCTGGTTTATACTTATCGGCATCGTTGCCGGAGCTCTTGCCGGCAAGCTGATGCGAGGCGGCGGTTTCGGATGGATTCTGAATCTGCTGCTCGGTATTGTAGGCGGTGTACTTGGCGGATGGCTGTTCGGACTGTTCGGCATACATACCGACAGCATTATAGGAAGCCTCATCACCTCGACCGTAGGCGCCATTGTGGTGCTATGGATTGCGTCGCTCGTCAACCGAAGCATAAACAAGTGACGCCAATCCATGTTTTAACATTAAAATATAATTTATTATGAAGAATTGTCATCTATTTTTCACAGGCCTCATTCTCGGCGCCTTGACCGGTATTTACGCTGAACGGTATTCACGCACAACATCACGCGGACGCAAGATACGCCGAGAGGTTAACCGCACCTTGCGCGACCTATACGGTGACGCACGCGAGCGCATCGGCCGCGTAAAGGAATCGGTCGAAGACAAAGTCGACGAAATAGCCGACGCAGCAAAATAGCAGCTTTTTTATTTATGCAAATAGAGCGCGAAAGGCCTCCTCGACTTTAGCAACCTCGACTATCTTAATTTTAAGTCGGGAAGTGTCGAAGCCTTTCATATTGTTCTTAGGCACAAGAATTGTGCTGAAACCCAACTTTTCCGCCTCAAGCACTCGCTGTTCAATGCGAGTGATGGGGCGGATTTCTCCTGAAAGCCCCACCTCACCCGACATACACACATCGCGCGGCACGGCCATGTCGACATTGGACGACAGAATCGCGCATATAACGCTCAAGTCGAGAGCCGGGTCATTGACCTTGAGTCCTCCCGCGATATTGAGAAACACATCCTTCTGGGCAAGCTTGAACCCCACCCTCTTTTCCAGCACAGCAAGCAGCATGTTCATGCGCTTTGAATCAAATCCCGTAACCGAGCGCTGAGGAGTTCCGTAGGCGGCTGTCGACACCAGTGCCTGGGCCTCGATGAGAAACGGCCTGACACCCTCAAGCGTAACGCCGATGGCCATGCCCGAAAGTTCGCCGTCGTCAGATGACTGCGACAGGAGCAGCTCCGACGGATTGGACACCTCGCGCAATCCGCGCTGCACCATCTCATATATACCAAGCTCCGAAGTCGAGCCGAAACGATTTTTTATCGATCGCAATATACGGTACATGTAGTGTCGGTCGCCCTCAAACTGAAGCACGGCATCGACAATGTGCTCCAGCACCTTGGGACCGGCAATGGAGCCCTCCTTATTTATATGTCCTATAAGAATCACCGGCGTGCCCGAAGACTTGGCGTAACGCAGCAGCTGAGCGGCACACTCCCTTACCTGACTCACACTGCCCGCCGACGACTCGATGGCATCGGAAGCAATAGTCTGTATAGAATCGACCACCACCAATTCAGGTTCTACCTGCTTGATGTGACCGAGAATGTTTTCAAGCGATGTGTCACACACAATGTAGCAGTTGTCGCTGAGCCGCCCTATGCGGTCGGCTCTCATCTTAAGCTGACTCGCGCTCTCCTCTCCCGACACGTAAAGGATGCGCTTGCCGCGTATCGACAGAATGTTCTGCAATACAAGCGTCGACTTGCCTATGCCCGGCTCACCGCCGATAAGCACTATCGAACCTGCCACAAGACCGCCGCCAAGCACCCGGTTGAGCTCCTCGCTGGGCATGTGGAGCCGCGTTTCCTGCCGTGTTTCTATCTGCGATATTGGCAGGGGAACGGCCTTGTTGTCACGCTCAAATGTCGCGCTCTTGCTACCCTTGACATTCACCCGCTCCTCTATCATGGTGTTCCACTCGCCGCAACCGGGGCATCGGCCTATCCACTTGGGCGACTCGTTGCCGCAGTTACTGCAATACCACATCGACTTTACCTTATTAGCCATACTCCTTAACAATAAAAAATCAATAAATACGACGACGGAACTCGGCTACGGTCACAGCCGCAGCCATTCCCACGTTAAGCGACTCACTTGTCACCGCTCCGGGAGGGAACGACGGAATGGTGAGCCTCGACGAAACAAGTCGCTCGACATCGGGCGATATGCCCTGGCCTTCGTTGCCGAACACTATCATGCCGCAACCCGACAGCTCGGAGCTGTAGATGTCGTCACCGTCAAGGAAAGTGCCAAACACCGGCACATCGTCGAGCCGTCCAAGCAAATCGACAAGCGACTCATAGCACACCTTCACCCTTGAAATGGCTCCCATGGTAGCCTGTACCACCTTGGGATTGTAGACATCGACAGTGTCGTGGCTGCATACAATCTGGCGGATGCCAAACCAATCGGCGATGCGCATTATGGTGCCGAGATTGCCCGGATCCTGAACGCGGTCAAGCACTATCGTGAGATTGTGCCTGAACTCCGACTCGTCCAGTTCATTGCTCGGGATGTCGTAAACGGCCATCACTTCGGGAGGAGTGGAGAGGTGACTCATGCGCTCCATGTCGGCACGCTTCACCGTCACCGGCTCCACAGCGCCGATTTCGGCATGATGATGCTCAATCCATGCCGATGTGGCAAATAGATAACGACATGAAAAATTGTGCAGCGTGTCGAGCACGCATTTAGTGCCTTCAGCCACAAACAGTCCGTTGTCGCGACGCACGCGGGCGTTGTCAAGCGATGCAACGAGTTTGCGAAGATTGTTGGTGAGTTCGACCATGATAAATTAAAATTTCACACACGAAATTAGGCAAAAGTGCATATTCCGGCAAATTCTTGTTTAAAAAACATTTATAAATGTGTTTTTTAAATATAAAAGGCTCCGACAACAGCCAAAATTATGTTATCTTTGTAAAGTTATTCTAAAGATACTTGTAAATTCCACGTTCAACTGATGCGTCATCGCTCATCCGCGACCAAACGCATGAGGCGATTTCGTTATTTCTACGAGTCTTTTTAGATTGTGTCTCTAATTATTATTTCTACTTTTTATCACCATTTTTATTACTCATGGAAGCAAAAACGAAACCAGACCTCGGATTTTGGAAATTATGGAATTTAAGCTTCGGGTTTTTCGGCGTACAGATAGCCTACGCGTTGCAAAGCGCAAACATATCGCGAATATTCGCCACTCTTGGAGCCGACCCTCATGAACTAAGTTACTTCTGGATTCTGCCTCCTTTGGCAGGCTTGATAATTCAGCCCATCGTGGGCACACTCAGCGACCGCACATGGAACCGCTTCGGTCGCCGTCTTCCCTACCTCCTGTTTGGAGCAATACTCGCCGTAATCGTCATGGCACTGCTTCCCAATGCCGGAAGCTTCCACTTCGCCGTGGCCGGCGCACTCATCTTCGGAGCATTCGCATTGATGTTCCTCGACCTGTCGATCAACATATCCATGCAGCCGTTCAAGATGCTCGTAGGCGACATGGTCAACGAGAAGCAGAAAGGCCTCGCCTACTCCATACAGAGCTTCCTGTGTAACGCAGGCTCGGTTGTAGGCTTCGTGTTCCCCTTCGTGCTGGCATGGATAGGCATAAGCAACACTGCCGAAGGCAATCAGGTGCCCGACTCAGTGACCTACTCATTCTATCTCGGCGCGGCCATCCTCATAGCCTGCGTCATCTACACCTTCTGCAAGGTGAAGGAGATGCCTCCCAAGGAATATGCAGCCTACCACGGCATCACCAAGGAGCAGGACAATGAAAAGAGCAACTTCCTGCAGCTCCTCGTAAAAGCTCCCAAGGTGTTCTGGACAGTGGGTCTTGTACAATTCTTCTGCTGGGCCGCATTCATGTATATGTGGACCTACAACACCGGCGGTGTAGCCGAGCAGGCTTTCGGCTGGGACGCTTCGCAGGGCACCAAGGTAGCCAACTACCAGGAGGCTGCCAACTGGAACGGAATCCTGTTTGCAGTCCAGGCAATCGGTTCGGTAGTTTGGGCCGCCATACTTCCCAGCTTCAAAAATCGCCGCTTTGCCTACTGCCTCAGCCTCGTAATCGGTGGCATAGGATTCATCTCAACCCTCTGCTTACATGACAAATGGATGCTCTTCATCAGCTACTTCCTCGTGGGAACAGCCTGGGCCGCAATGCTCGCAATGCCTTTCACAATCCTCACCAACTCCATCTCGGGCAAGCACATGGGTGCATATCTCGGCCTGTTCAACGGCACGATAACCATACCCCAGATTGTAGCCGCAGCCCTCGGTGGTGCCGTGTTCGGACTACTTGGCGGTCAGCATCAGCTCAACATGATCGTGCTTGCCGGCGTACTGCTTATAGTAGGAGCCGTGTGTGTATTCTTCATCAAGGAAACCTACGCCGAGAAGCATGAACTGGAAACCGATCCTTACATCGACGAGAACGCCGAAATATAAAAATATGCAATCCCGTTGATTGCACAGTGTAAATTTATCCGTAGCCGCGGATTGGTCGCAAGCCAATCCGCGGTTTCGTGTATATATAAAAGGAGAGTGGCGGCTACATAGCGAAAGCCATACCCGAGCCACAGCGGTGAGGATTGAATACACACAAAAGCCTATAAAAGAAAACGGTGCAGCTTCGTTGACCGAAGCCGCACCGATATTCGTCTTTGCTGATTAGCCGACAGGATTTATGCCTTTTCGTCGGGAGTTACGTTGATGAACTGGCGTCCATTCTTACCCTCGGTGAAGAGAACAACACCGTCAACAAGCGCATAGATTGTGTGGTCCTTACCCATACCCACATTAAGACCGGGGTGATGAACAGTACCGCGCTGACGCTTGATGATGTTACCTGCCTTAGCGTGCTGACCGCCAAAAATCTTAACGCCGAGTCGTTTGCTTTCCGACTCACGTCCGTTCTTAGAACTACCTACACCTTTTTTATGTGCCATTTCTTTAAGATTTTAATGGGTTAAGCTACTAATTCTTTAATCACAATCTTGGTGAAGTACTGGCGATGTCCGTTAAGACGGCGATAGCCTTTACGTCTTTTCTTCTTGAAGACAAGTACCTTGTCACCCTTTACGAGAGGCTCAGCCACTTCGCAAACAACCTTTGCTCCTTCAACGGTAGGAGCACCAACTTTAACGTTACCGTCGGCTTCGCAGAGGAGAACGCGGTCAAACTCTACTGAGTCGCCCTGCTTCTTGTCCTCGCCGAGATAGTGAACATACAAGAACTTACCGGCTTCGGCCTTAAACTGCTGTCCTTGAATTTCTACAATAGCGTACATCTGTTTATAAAAAATATTACAGGTTAACTCCGTCAGGCGAGCAATCATGCATGATTGGCTTCTTCATTCCGGGCCTGCGCGGAAAAATAGCGCACAAAGGTACTACTTATTTTTCAATAATGCAACACCTTCAATGCACTCTATCAGGATTTTTCGCAATAAATTCCTTCCACGAGCGAGGGCCGCGTGCAATCTCGGGCTTTCCCGACTCGTAGAAGTGACACAATGCGGCTCCGAGCGCATCGGTGGCGTCGAGCTCGGGAAGCAGGTTCTCGGCAGGGATGTTGAGAATGCGCCTCAACATATCCTGCACCTGCTCCTTGGCGGCGGCACCGTTGCCGGTTATGGCCATCTTGATTTTTCGCGGCTCATACTCGGTTATGGATATGTCACGGCTTATCGCGGCGGCCATGGCCACACCCTGGGCGCGGCCAAGCTTGAGCATCGACTGAACGTTTTTGCCGAAGAAAGGGGCCTCGATTGCCATCTCGTCGGGAAGATACTGCTCGATTATGCCCGTGACACGGTTGAATATGTGGCCAAGCCTCAGATAGTGGCTGTCAAACTTGTTGAGCTTTATGACACCCATCGCTATCATGGCAGGCTTAGAGCCCTTGACGCCGAGGATTCCGTAGCCCATCACATTGGTGCCCGGGTCTATACCTATTATAATACGGTCCCACTCGGCAAGTGATTCGTTACGCTGCATCGTCACACAAGTTCCTCCATGAATGTGGTGAAATGAACCATGCGCTCGCCCCATCGCTTGGCGGCATCGGCAAGAAGCTCGGGAGCGACAGCGTTGTCCCAATGCCGTGCCGCATCATCGTCGGCAAACCGAAGCTGAACGGCATAACCCGCACCGGCCTCAATCTCGACAAGCAGTCGCATCACCATCGACGACACATAGCCCGTCGACTTGGCGGCAGCAGCTACATAACAATCGCGAGCCCACCCTTCAAATTCCGATTTGAGAGCGGGCTCCACGTAAAAGGTGGTATTTACTATCATTGCAGATTGTTTATGAATCCGGTTGCAAACATGACAATCGTGTAGATGATGTTTACAGCCAAGCCCACACCGACACCTATCAAAGTCCACTTCTTGGCATCGGCCGAAGCCTTGTAGGCCTCATCGTAACGGCCGGCATTCCAAAGGCTGTTGACATTGGAGGCCTTCACGATACCCACGATACCGAAGGGCAGACAGCAACAGAGCGTACACAGAATCGACTCCACGAGCCAGTTCTTGGGAGGAACGCCCATCGACATGGGATTGTCGCCGGCTGCATACTGAGGCTGCTGGTAGGGCTGCTGATATTGGGGTTCGCACGGAGGCACGGGGGGCATCGAGCCCTCAGCCTGGCATGCCGAGCTATAATCAACAGGAGGCACCGGAGGCATGGCTCCGCCGAGAGCGCAACGAATCTCCTCGATGCTGTCGGCGCGCTTCCAGTCGGCCATTCCGTCACACCACACAAGGTCATCTCCCTTCAACCCGTGAGCAACAAGCTGGTCAACCTCATAGGGTCCAACGGGCTTTTCATTTTCTACAACGTAATATCTCATAATTAAATTATTAATGTAATTTCAACTAATCGGCACATGTCAGCGCCTTGCCGCGAGCCTCTACTTTACGCTGCTTCAGGAATCGTGGCAGGAAGGCGAAGTGCCTCATCAGCGTGGGGAAGAAGCCGTAGTAATAGCTCATTATCCTGAATCGCTCCATGAGCGAAGCCTTGCGATTGGCCGTAGTGACACCCTCGCTCAGATAATCTATTATGACTTCAGGCACGTAGACATTGCGCCGCGAGCGCTGAAGGCACCTTATGCACCACTCGTAATCTGACGAGAACCTGTATTTCAGGTCATAGTCCTGTGCGAGCTTGCGCAACACCACAAACGCCTGATGACACACAACCATCCCCTTGGCAAAGCTCTGCAGGGTCAACTCGGCAGGAGCCGTGAGATGACGCGGAGCTATGAACCGACGCTCCGAATCGACAAGGTCAGTCTGCCCGTAGACGATTCCGGGGTAGTCGTTGTCCATTATCGCCGAAGCAAGCTTCTCAAGCGTGTCGGATGAATGAAAAGCATCGCCCGCATTGAGAAATATCAGATAATCTCCGTGGGCCACAGCCATAGCCTTGTTCATCGCATCATATATCCCCTTGTCGGGACTTGAGTAGATGCGGGCCTGGGGCATTCCTGCATCAATAGCCAGCTTGAGTGTCTTGTCCTTGGACACTCCGTCCATTATTATATACTCAAACAGCTTGCACGATTGACTCGCTACACTTTCAAGAGTTGCGGGCAACGTAGAAGCGGCATTGTAAGTTACGGTTATGATTGAAAATAATGGAGCCATAATACAGCATAACGTGCTTTCGGTTCAGAAAGCAAATATAGCATAAAAATCGAATTCCATCAAAATATTTTCAGTATCTTTGCATCAAAATAAAATAAAACCAATAAACATGAAGCGTAAAATAGCGTTTTTCATAACTTTAATCTACTTTTCCATACTCAGTGCATCGGCACAAATAGTCAATCCCGTAAAGTGGACCTCGTCAATTGAAATGACCGACGGCGTTCACGGAGCAATAGTGTTGTCGGCTAAAATCAACTCCGGCTGGCACATGTACTCCCACGATGTCGACCCCGACATAGGCCCCACTCCGCTGTCAATACAGTGGGACAAGCTCGACGGCGTGAAGCTCGACGGCGATTTCAAGGCCGACAAGGCGGTTCACACCGAATTTGACGAACTGTTTGGCGCCAATCTGAGCTGGTGGACCGAAAGCGTAGTCCTGCGACAGCCCTTCACCGCCACAGCGGCCAAATTTGCAATCGAGGCAACGATACGCTACTCGGCCTGCAACAATGAAAACTGCATCCCTCCCACAAAGGAAACAGTGATATTGAGCGGAACAGCCAAGCTCCCCGCCGCACAGCCCTCGGTTGAGGAAAAAGCCGAGCCCGACACAATCGAAACCGCCACAATCGACGAGGTAATCGCCGACGACGATGTGAAACCCGAAGTCGACGCCGACCGCCTGTGGGCGCCCGTCACCTACAGTGACTCCGACACCCATGACGACTATTCGTCGACATCGCTTTGGTACATCTTCTTCGCCTGCTTCATAGGCGGATTCGTGGCCCTGCTCACCCCCTGTGTATGGCCCATGATTCCCCTCACCGTAAGCTTCTTCCTCAAGAAGGGTAAATCAAAGGCCCGCTCGGTGACCGATGCATTTGTCTACGGACTCTCAATCATTGTCATCTACCTGCTGCTCGGCCTGCTCATCACCGCCATATTCGGTGCAAGCTCGCTCAACGCACTCTCGACAAGCGCCACCTGCAACATCATCTTCTTCCTGCTGCTCGTAGTGTTCGCGATATCGTTCTTCGGAGCATTCGACATAAAGCTCCCCGCTTCGTGGGCCAACAAGATGGACAGCTCGGCCGAGCGCACAACCGGTCTGCTGAGCATATTCTTCATGGCGTTCACCCTCACGCTGGTGTCGTTCTCCTGCACAGGCCCCATCATCGGCACGTTGCTCGTGGAGGCCGCAAGCACAGGCGACAAGCTCGGCCCGGCCGTGGGCATGTTCGGCTTCTCGCTTGCACTGGCAATACCCTTCTGCCTGTTTGCCATGTTCCCCTCGCTGCTCCAGAGCGCACCCCGTTCGGGAGGATGGATGAACACCGTCAAGGTGGTGCTCGGCTTCATCGAACTTGCCCTTTCGCTCAAGTTTCTCTCGGTAGCCGACCTCGCCTACGGATGGCACATCCTCGACCGTGAAACATTCCTCGCCCTGTGGATTGTAATCTTCGCGCTGCTCGGAATGTATCTCCTCGGCAAATTCAACTTCTCACACTACGGCCCCGCCAACTCAAGCATAGGCACCGTGCGATTCTTCCTCGCCATGGCATCGCTGTCGTTCAGCGTCTACCTCGTGCCCGGACTTTGGGGCGCACCCTTGAAGGGCGTCAGCGCATTCGTGCCGCCGCTCTACACTCAGGACTTCAACCTCTACGGAGGCGGATTCACCGAATATGACGACTACGACGAGGGCATGGCCGCCGCCCGCAAGGAGGGCAAGCCCGTGCTGATCGACTTCTCGGGCTACGGCTGCGTGAATTGCCGCAAGATGGAAGGCAAGGTGCTCGACGACACCAATGTACACGCCATGATCGAAAACAACTTCGTGGTGATAAAGCTGATGGTCGACGAGAAAAAGAGCCTGCCCGAACCCGTCTACGTTGAAGAGAACGGAAAGAAGGTGCGCCTCGACACCTACGGCGACCGCTGGAGCTATCTGCAGCGTTACAAATTCAACGCCAACGCACAGCCCTACTACGTTATCCTCAACGATGACGGAGAGCTGATTTCAGGCCCGTTCTCCTACGACGAAAACATCCCCAAATTCACCATGTTCCTTGAAAAAGGCATCAAAAACTACAAGGAATGAGGCAGTTGGAAATTATTGACAAATTTTTCATACAATAATAGCCGTAATTAGAATAAAACATTTAACTTTGCAACGTAAAGCAATAAACTAATTCGTATAATAATCTAAAATTTTAATTATCATGGCTTACGTAATCACTGATAAATGTGTAGCTTGCGGAACTTGTCTTCCCGTTTGCCCCGTTGAAGCAATCTCTGAAGGTGACATCTACCACATCGATCCCGACACTTGCATCGAATGCGGCAGCTGCGCTGAAGTTTGCCCCAGCGAAGCAATCATTCCCGGAGAATAATAAACTGCACATATTACCGGAATACAAAAGCGGAATCGTCAACAGGCGGTTCCGCTTTTCCGTTTCATCGCATCATGCGTGTGACATGCTCAATTATAGAAAGTTTACACGTTTTTTGGCTGATTTTTTTTGCGACATGAAGCGATTATGCTTATCTTTGCAGATGTAAAATGCCCATGAAAGGGCACAACATAACCGAACTTTTAATTTATTCACTTAAATATCAACAAAACAATGGTAAGTTACAAAGATCTTGGCTTGGTCAACACCCGTGAGATGTTTGCTAAGGCTATCAAGGGTGGCTACGCAGTACCCGCTTTCAACTTCAACAACATGGAGCAGCTTCAGGCTATCATCAAGGCTGCTGCCGAAGATAAGTCACCTGTAATCCTTCAGGTATCAAAGGGTGCTCGCAACTACGCCAACCCCATTCTCCTTCGTTACATGGCACAAGGCGCTGTTGAATACGCCAAGACCCTCGGTTGGGAACATCCCCAAATCGTGCTTCACCTCGACCACGGTGACAGCTTCGAGCTCTGCAAGGACTGTATCGAACACGGCTTCTCTTCAGTGATGATCGACGGTTCTCACCTCCCCTACGAGGAAAATGTCGCTCTCACCAAGAAGGTAGTTGACTTCGCTCACCAGTATGATGTAACTGTAGAAGGCGAGCTCGGCGTACTTGCCGGTGTTGAAGATGAGGTATCATCTGACCACCACACCTACACCGACCCCGAAGAAGTTATCGACTTCGCTACCCGCACAGGTTGCGACAGCCTCGCTATCTCAATCGGTACTTCACACGGTGCCTACAAGTTCAAGCCCGAACAGTGCACCCGCAACGCTGATGGCAAGCTCGTTCCCCCGCCCTTGGCATTTGACGTGCTCGACGCCGTTATGGAGAAGCTCCCCGGATTCCCCATCGTTCTTCACGGATCTTCATCAGTTCCCCAGGATGAGGTTGACACCATCAACAAGTATGGCGGCAAGCTTCCCGATGCAATCGGTATCCCCGAAGAAGAGCTCCGCAAGGCTTCTAAGAGCGCTGTTTGCAAGATCAACATCGACTCTGACAGCCGTCTTGCTATGACTGCAGCCGTTCGCAAGACTCTCTTCGAGCACCCCGAAGAATTTGACCCCCGCAAGTACCTCGGCCCGGCTCGCGACAACATGGAGAAGCTCTACAAGCACAAAATCGAAGCCGTTCTCGGCAGCAAGGACAAGGCTCTCTAATAGACCGCAATCCTTATGACATAGCCGGCTCCGCAGTTGATTCTGCGGAGCCGGTTTATTTTTACGCCCATCGGTCAGGGTGTCTTTGCAACGATAAATAATGACACAAAAACTACGACATAATTATTCCCGATTGTTTTGCATGACTTTTGCCATGTTTTTTGTAACTTTGCAAGTTGACCGACAACAATTAACATCTTGCCACCAATCACTGATATGACTGAAGAGGAACTAACCATATTACCTGAAGAAAAGCGCGAAACCGTTGAAACAAGCTATTCCGGCGACGACATCAAGACTCTCGACTGGAAGGAGCACATACGCCTGCGACCGGGAATGTACATCGGAAAACTCGGCGACGGCTCGCAAAACGACGACGGCATCTACGTACTTCTTAAAGAAGTGCTCGACAATGCCATCGATGAATACATGATGGGATTTGGTAAGCAAATCGACATCGAAGTCAGCGAATACACGGTGGGGGTGCGTGACTACGGACGAGGCATTCCCCTCGACAAGGTGGTCGATGTGTCATCGAAAATGAACACCGGAGCAAAGTATGACTCCAAGGCGTTCAAGAAGTCGGTAGGACTTAACGGTGTCGGCATCAAGGCGGTAAACGCCCTGTCGACCGACTTTTACATCAAGAGCGTGCGCGACGGCAAGTCGATAGCCATCGAATACTCCTGCGGTGAAATAGTCAGCAACTCCGGCATAATGCCGAGCGACGAGCCCAACGGAACTTTCGTGCGCTTCACCCCCGACAACTCAATATTCCGCGACTACCGTTACCGTGAAGAGTATGTTGTCCCCCTGGTAAAGAACTACACATTCCTCAACACCGGACTTTCGATATATCTCAACGGCAAACGTTACTACTCGCGCAACGGATTGCTCGACCTGCTGAAAGAGAACCTCACCACCGAGCCGTTATATCCCATAATACACCTTAAAGGCAACGACATCGAGGCGGTGATAACCCATACCAGGCAGATAGGTGAAGAGTACTACTCATTTGTCAACGGACAGCACACGACTCAGGGAGGTACCCACCTGTCGGCTTTCCGCGAGGCTGTGTCACGCACCATCAAGGAGTACTTCGGCAAGAACTTTGAGTACTCCGACATTCGCAACGGCATCGTCGCCGCCATATCGATTAAAGTCGAGGAGCCGGTATTTGAGTCACAGACCAAAACCAAGCTTGGCTCGCGTGACATGGGTCCCGAAGGGCCTACAGTGGCCAAGTTCATCGGCGACTTCATCAAGAAAGAGCTCGACAACTACCTTCACATCAACCTCGACACCGCCGACATTCTGCTGAAGAAGATTCTCGAAAACGAGAAGGAGCGCAAAGCAATGGCCGGCGTCACCAAGGCCGTGAGGGAAAAAGCCAAGAAAATAGCGATCCACAACAAGAAGCTTCTCGACTGTCGCGTGCATCTGAGCGACCCCAAAGGCGACGAGGACAAGAAGGAAGCCTCATCGATATTCATCACCGAGGGTGACTCGGCAGCCGGTTCAATCACCAAGATTCGCGATGTTGAAACCCAGGCCGTGTTCTCGCTCCGAGGCAAGCCGCTCAACACCTATGGAATGCCGCTTGTCGATGTCTACAAGAACGATGAGTTTGCACTTCTCCGCGCAGCCTTGAACATCGAGGACAGCATCGACGACCTGCGTTACAACAAAGTAATCATAGCCACCGATGCCGATGTCGACGGAATGCACATACGCCTGTTGCTGCTCACCTACATCCTGCAATTCTTCCCCGACCTGATAAAAAAAGGCCATGTCTACGTGCTGCAGACCCCCTTGTTCCGTGTACGCAACAAGAAGACCACCCGCCGCGCAGGCACCCGTCAGTCAAAAAAGTCGGGCAAGGAATCAACCGATGACACGTATTATTGTTATACTGATGAAGAGCGTGTTACAGCCATCAACAAGCTTGGTGCCAATGCCGAGATAACCCGATTCAAGGGTCTTGGTGAAATCTCGCCCGAGGAATTCCGAGGATTCATCGGTCCCGACATGCGACTCGACCGCGTGACGCTCCGCAAAGAGGATGCGGTGGCTGAGCTCCTTGAGTTTTACATGGGTAAGAACACTGTTGAACGACAAAACTTTATTATTGACAATCTCGTAGTTGAAGATGACTCCCAAATATCTTGAACGAATAGCCATATATCCGGGCACTTTCGACCCGTTTACTATAGGCCACAAATCGATAGTCGAACGTGGACTCACACTGTTTGACAAAATCATAATCGCAGTAGGAATCAACGACGCCAAGCGTTGCTATCGGCCCACCGAAGCTCGCGTGCGTCACATCGAAAAAGTGATGGCCGACGAGCCGCGTGTGGAAGTGATAAGCTACGACAGACTCACAGCCGACGTGGCGCGTGACTGTGGAGCGCAATTCATTCTGCGAGGCGTAAGAACGGTGGCCGATTACGAGTATGAGCGCAACCTCGCCTATGCCAACCGACAGATTTCGGGAGTGGAAACAGTGTTGCTCTACACACTGCCCGAACTGCAATACGTAAGCTCCACAATGGTGCGCGACCTCGACCGCTACGGCTACGACATAAGCCAGTTTGTCCCCGACTCCGACCAACTAAGACAATAAGAAATACATTTATGAAATACCTGCTACTATTCGTTTCAGCACTCATCATCGCCTCGTCAGGCATCAAGGCACAACAAAAGTTTGAACTGACACCCGAGCGAAAACTGCAATATGCCCAAGGGATAATCAACAACTACTATGTCGACAAAGTGGATGCCGACACGCTTGTCGACGAGGCAATCCGTGCCATGCTCAACACACTCGACCCCCACTCGGCCTACTCGACACCCGAGGAAACACGCGAGTTGAACGAGCCCCTCAACGGCAACTTCAGCGGCGTGGGAATACAGTTTAACATGGCAACCGACACCCTGTATGTGATACAGACCGTGGCCGGCGGCCCGTCGGAGCGTGTCGGACTGTTGCCCGGCGACCGCATAATCGAGGTCAACGACACACTCATAGCAGGAGTGAAGATGAAAAACAACGATGTCATGCGACGCTTGCGCGGCCCCAAGGGAACCGTAGTCAACGTTGCCGTTAAGCGCACCGGTGTGCCCGAGCTCATCTACTTCAACATAACGCGCGACGACATTCCCATCTACAGTGTCGATGCCGCCTACATGGCCGATCCCACCACCGGCTACATACGCATATCACGCTTTGCCGCCGAAACCCCCGAGGAGTTCCGCAAAGCCATGAACGACTTGCGCAAGCAGGGCATGAAGAATCTCATCATCGACCTTCAGGACAATGGCGGCGGTTATCTTAACGCCGCTCAGGAGCTTGCAGCACAATTCCTGAAGAAGGGCGACCTTATAGTTTACACCGAGGCTCCGCGCACTCCGAGCTACACCTACGTGGCCGAGCGCAACGGCGACTTCCTCGACGGCCGCATCGTAGTGCTCGTCAACCAGTATTCGGCATCGGCAAGCGAGATTCTCGCAGGTGCGCTGCAGGATCACGACCGTGCGGTAGTCGTAGGACGACGCACATTCGGCAAAGGCCTCGTACAGCGTCCCTTCCCATTCCCCGACGGCTCGATGATTCGCCTCACGGTGTCACGCTACTACACTCCGTCGGGTCGATGCATCCAGAAGCCCTACGTGAAGGGCGACATCGACGACTACATCGAGGACATCAAGCACCGATACGATGCCGGCGAGCTGATGCACTCCGATTCGATACACTTCCCCGACTCGCTCCGTTACACCACATTGCGCAACAAGCGTGTCGTATATGGCGGTGGCGGAATCATGCCCGACCGCTTTACCCCGCTCGACACTACGTGGTACACACCCTACTATCGTGACATCCTCGCAAAGGGTGCGCTCTACCAGTATGTATTGGGCTATGTCGACACTCACCGTCAGCAGCTCAAGGCCGAGTATCCCACCGAGAAGGATTTTGCCGAACGATTTGAGGTGACACCCGAAATAATGAACGGCCTCATTGAACAGGGCAAGAAAACCGATGTTGAATATAATGAAGAGCAATACAAACAGAGCGAAAACTACATGCGCACTGTGCTGAAAGCACTAATTGCTCGTGACATTTATGAAAACGGCTCATACTACCGGATTGCCAACGACCTCAACCCCATCTATCACGAAGGGTTGAATGTCATCAATTCACCCGACGAGTACAAAAAACTCCTCGGTGACTGACAACGGCAAAACGCAGGTTGCCTCAAAACAAGATTAAGCATGAAAGAAAATATAATAAGCACCGAAACTTCTGAAAAGACCGTACTCGTGGGCCTCATAACCCCTCAGCAGAATGAGGCTAAGGCCAAGGAGTATCTCGACGAACTCGCTTTTCTCGCCGACACGGCGGGAGCGATCACCGAAAAGACATTCCTGCAGCGACTCGATTACCCCAACCCGCGCACCTATGTGGGAAAGGGAAAGCTTGACGAGATAAAGCAATATGTCGACGAAAACGAAATAGGACTCGTGATATTCGACGACGACCTCACCACCAAGCAGGTCGCTAACCTCGAGCGCGAGCTTCAGGTGAAGATTCTCGACCGCACAAGCTTGATTCTCGACATATTTGCAAAACGCGCACAAACCGCCAACGCAAAGACCCAGGTTGAACTCGCGCAATATCAGTATCTGCTGCCCCGACTCACCCGAATGTGGACTCACCTCGAACGCCAGCGCGGAGGTATCGGTATGAGGGGCCCCGGTGAAACGCAGATAGAAACCGACCGCCGTATTATCCTCGACAAAATATCACGTCTGAAAGCCGAGCTTGAAAGCATCGACAAGCAGAAGTCGATACAGCGCAAGAATCGCGGAAAGCTTACCCGCATAGCATTGGTGGGCTACACCAACGTGGGCAAGTCGACATTGATGAACCTGCTCAGCAAGAGCGATGTATTTGCCGAGAACAAGCTGTTTGCCACTCTCGACACCACCGTGCGCAAAGTCATCATCGACAACCTCCCCTTCCTGCTCACCGACACAGTAGGATTCATCCGCAAGCTTCCCACCCATCTTGTCAACTCCTTCAAGTCGACCCTCGACGAGGTACGTGACGCCGACATACTTGTCCATGTAGTCGACATAAGCCATCCGCAGTTTGAGGAACAAATCGACATTGTGAACAAGACACTCGCCGAGATATGCGGCAAGGACAGCGACAAGAAGATGATTGTAGTGTTCAACAAAATCGATGCATTCACCTACAAGCCAAAGGATGACGACGACCTCACCCCGCGCACTCGCGAAAACATCTCGCTCGACGAACTGAAAGCTACATGGATGGCCAAAATGAACGACGACTGCGTGTTCATCTCGGCCAAGGAGCAAATCAACATCGATGAACTGAAAAACAAGATTTACGAGAAAGCCAAGGAGGTGCACATAACGCGCTTCCCCTACAACGACTTCCTCTTCCAGAAATACGACGAAGGCGACGACCCGGGCTACAGCGAGCCGTCGACCGACAAGTAAACGACCACGTTTTATATCAAACCATTGATTATCGATAATGGAATATCGCAATCTTCTTGAATATGAAATAGCACAGCTTGAAGCTACGGGATGCACTGCCACTAATTGGAACACCGTAAGTGTAAAGGACGGATTCAATCCGTCATGCTATATCAGGGTGAATTTCTCGGGAAATGTCAAGTTGGGCAACACCCGGGAGCTGTTTGTGCGCAACGGCGTTCCGGTAAGGAGCGGAATATACGACGCGACAATCCATAATTGTGAGATAGGCGACAATGTACACATAAGCAAAATTGGAGAAGCCATTGCCAATTACCGTATAGGCGACAACTGCTACATCGCCAATGTGAATGCTATGTTTGCCACCGGAGCGTCATCGTTTGGCAACGGATGCGAAGTGAATGTGATGAGCGAAACCGGTGCACGCAGTCTATATATATATGAGAGCCTCACCTCCCAGATAGCCTACCTGACGGTCATGTACCGCCACAACGAGGCATTCACTACCCGCATCAAGGCATTTGCGAAGGAGTATTCCGATCGACAGCGATGTGCCACCGGCCTTATCGAAAGCAATGTAACAATAGCGGGATGCGGAACGATAGCCGACACTATAGTGCGCACCGGTGCCTGCATCGAAGGAGCCACACGCCTTGTCGACGGCACGGTAGGCCGTGACTGCAAGGTGGGCGACAACGTGATAGCGTCGCACTTCATAATGGCGTCACAGTCAAGAGTCGACAGCGGCTCCACCATCGAGCGCGTATTTGTGGGACAAGCTTCATCGCTTGCCAACGGATTCATAGCCCATGATTCGCTATTCTTTGCCAACTGTGCATGTGAATGTGGCGAGGCGTGCGCCGTGTTTGCCGGCCCTCACACCGTGTCGATGCACAAATCGACTCTGCTCATAGGCGGAATGTTCTCGTTCTTCAACGCAGGTTCGGGAACCAATGAAAGCAATCACCTTTATAAGCTCGGACCGGTGCATCACGGCATTATGGAGCGCGGATGCAAAACCGCAAGTAACGCCTACATCACCTGGCCGGCCCACATAGGCCCCTTCACCCTCGTGGCGGGCAGCCACACCTCCCATCCCGACACAACGGAGCTTCCCTACTCCTATCTCATGGAGCGCAAAGGCAAAAGCCTGTTGATTCCGGCCGCCAACCTGAAGACATCGGGCACCATACGTGACATTCTTAAATGGGGTAAGCGCGACCGCCGAAGCAGTGACATCGAGCGACTCGATCTGATAAACTACGATGCCCTCAACCCGCTCATAACATGGCGCGTATATCAAGCCATAAACACGCTCGACCGTTGTGAGGCAGACCCCGAATATCCGCTTGCCCGAAATTTCACGATTGAATATCACGCACTGCGCCGAGGCCGCGAACTATATGCCCTCGCCGCCGACTACTTCATGGGTGAATCGGTGGTAAACAAGCTGTTGTCGCTCGATTTCGACTCAGCCGTTCCAGTTGAGCAGCAGCTGAAGCCCGAATACTCGGGGCTTGACCAGTGGATCGACCTTGCCGGATTGATTGTTCCGCGTAAAAAGGTGGGATTCATCATCGACGACATCGTGAACGGCACGATCAACTCGCTTGAAGGCATTGTTGAAAGGCTCAAAATGTTGTATGACAACTACGAGGCCATGAAGTGGAGCTTTGTAGTCGACAATCTGAGCAAGTGTTACAGCAAGAAGCTTGAAACCATGACATTGCATGATTTCATCGCTATAGCCAAGAGATGGAGCGAAAGCATTGCCGCCATATCCAAGTTCCGCAACCATGACGCAATGAAGGACTATTCCGAAAGCATGAAAGTGGGATTTGGGGTCGACAGCGACGGACAAAATGTAGAGGCCGACTTCATTGCCGTGAGAGGCCTGCCCGAACAGGACCCCAACGTGGACGAGATGAACCGTCACTACGACATTGCTCTCAAAAATGCCACAACGGCAATAAAGCGATTGGAAAAGGCTCTTGGTATTTAATCCAAAAACATTACCTTTGCATTAAATTACTAAACAAACAATAACTCACCGATGAACAAACTACTTTCGATTGCCCTTGTCGCAATACTCACGGCCATGGCCGCCGGTTGCGATTCAGGCTTGAAATGGAATGTAAACGGCTCTATCGAAGGAGCCGATTCAAAGACAATGATATTGCAGGCTTCCGACAACGGTCGTTGGTACACTCTCGACTCAATCACCACCGACAAAAACGGAAATTTCAAATATTCTCACGACCCGATCGGCTATCCCGACATCTTCCGCCTCGTACTCGACGGCAAGAGCATATACTTCCCCATCGACAGCGTGGAAACCGTCAACATCACCTCGACCGCCGAAGCTTTTGACTCCGACTACGAGCTGTCAGGCTCCACCGCCGCCGAGATGCTTATGGCCGTCGACAACCGCATCCGCAATTCGGCGTCGGTCAACGGCAAGACATCGGTAGCCAATGACTCAGTACTTAAGCGTGAGCTTGCCGGAATGCTTCTCGGCGATCCCGCAGGAATTGTGTCCTATTACATCATTTGCAAGAAAGTCAACGGACAGTATCTCTTTGACCCCGCCAATCCCCGCGACAACCGCATCGTGGGAGCCGTGGCCAACGCTTTCGACCAGTTCCGTCCCAACGACCCGCGCACCCGCTATCTCCGTCAGGTGTTCCTCGCCAACCGCCAGCTTGTCAGCCCGGCCGGCATCGACACAATGCTTGTCAACGAGATTAAGCTCTTTGACATAACCCTGACCGACAACAAGGGAAAGCCCCACAACCTTGAGGAGGTGACAAAGAACAACAAAGTGGTAGTGCTCAACTTCACCATCTACAGCGCCGAAGGCTCACCCGCCTTCAACCTCGACCTTGCAAAGGTATATGAGAAGCGTCACAACCAGGGTCTTGAAATATATCAGGTAGCCGTTGATAACGACGAGTTCCAGTGGAAGCAATCGGCACGTAACCTCCCTTGGATCACCGTCTATAATCCCCCGTCGACTGGCTCGCAGATATTGCTTAACTACAACGTAAGCACTCTCCCCACAACCTACATCATCGCCAACGGCGAGCTTGTAGAACGCGTCGACGACATAACCAAGCTCGACTCGGCTGTTGCGCCCTATCTGTAACAAGCTTCGATGACAAAGGACCTCGTCATTTTCACATCCACTTTTCCCTATTGGACGCCGACCGAGAGTTCTTTCATCATGTCCGAGCTTGACGCTCTTAAAAGTAAATTTGACAACATCATAATAGTCCCGGAACGTGCGTCCGGGACTATTTGCAATTATACGGAGGCGCTTCACGGCATCACTGTCGACGACAGCATGTCACGCCTGCCCTACTCCCGTCACCGGCTGCTCAAAGCGTCACATCTGCTTAACCCGAAGGTCATGTCACTCACGTTATCCGACCTGTCGACCTACAGTAATATCAACCAACTCGCTTCGGGAGTAAGCTTCAACATAAATGCAGTGTGTTTTGCCGGCTGCATAAAGCGGCTTATGAAGCGCCATGCCCTGCGACCCGACAACACGCTGTTCTACACCTTTTGGTTTGACCACATCACATCGGCGCTTGCGTTACTTTGCAACAAGCTTCCGCTTAACATCATCACCCGTGTACACGGTGTTGACCTCTATGACTTCCGCGTCACCTACCGGTCGGCAAAGTTGCGTGACTTCACCATGTCACGCCTGCTCAAAGTATATTGTGCAAGCGACACCGCACGCCGATACCTCATTGAACGGCATCCGTCACATTCGGCCATGATAGCCATGTCACACCTTGGATCGCCTGCCATACTGACCGACTCACCCACCCCTGCAGGCAACGGCAACGACATTACCTTCTTCTCATGCAGCCGAATCGCAGCCGAGAAGCGTGTACACCTGAACTACAGGCTTATACGCGCACTCGCTCTCAGTCGTCCCGACATAAATTTCCGATGGATGCACATCGGCACCGGCGACAAACTCGCCTCACTGCTCAACGAAGTGACGCACCAATGTCCCGCCAATCTTAGCGTGACAATAGAAAGCGACCGCATCGACAATGAAAACGTGCATCAGTTCTATCACGACAACCGGATCGACTGGTTCATGCTCATGAGCGAAACTGAAGGCGGAGTGCCAGTAAGCATCTGCGAAGCCATGTCACACGGCGTTCCCGTAATAGCCGCGTCATCAGGGGCCATTCCCGAAATAGTCGACTCCTCGACGGGGGTATTGTTGTCGCACGACCCCGACGACAACGAATTTCTCACGGCTATCAACCGATTCATCGGCGACCGCGAAGCTGCGGGAAAGTTGCGCGTCAATGCGCGTGAACGTTGGCGCAACAGTTTCAACTCGCAGCAACTGCGTGACAGTTTTGCATCCGAAATATCACAACTACTGCCATGACAATGCGTCCCGAAGTATCAGTAATAACGGTCACATACAACCAGGCCGGAACGATAGCCCGCACTCTCGACTCAATACTTGCTCAGGAGTGTGACTTCGACTATGAAATCGTTATAGGCGAAGATTGCTCGACCGACGACACTCTTGACATCTGCCGCCGATATGCCGCCGCACATCCCGACAAAATCAGACTGCTGCACAATACCGTCAACAAGGGCATCATCGACAACTACTTCGACTGCATCATGGAGTGTCGCGGTAAATACATAGCCGACTGTCCAGGCGACGACTATTGGATTGACCGTCACAAGCTGCAAAAACAGCGTGACATACTTGCCGCCGACCCCGATGTCAAACTGGTGCATACGGCGTGGAACCGCCTGGATTATACGACCGGCAACGTGACGCCGGGCGATGCCGATAACACCAACGCCCGTTACCATAATCCCATAGCCAACGGTCGCTCGCTGCTCATCCCGCTGTTATGTCACACTCATCCGCCCGTGATTCATCTCGCCACGGCAATGTATCGCGCCGACACTATACGTAACGCTCTCATGGCCGAGCCGCATCTTTTCCGCGACAAGTCCTATCCTTGCGAAGACCTGCAGATAATGACCGCACTCGCAGCCTCAGGAAAAATCGGCTACCTGCCCGATGTCACGCTCAACTACAGCGTTGGTCACAGGTCACTCTCCAATCCGCTTGGATTCAAGAAGCAGCTTGACTATCAACTCGGCATATTCAAGCTGACATTAAAGCTGGCCGACCGTTACGCAATCGACCGCTCCCTCCTTCGTCCATTCATCGACGAAAGACTTCGCTACATGGCAACATTGTCATTCAACAGCCTCGACCGCCCGCTGATGGATGCTGTAATCGCATTGATGAAAGAGCATGAGGTGACATCCACCGTCAAAACAAGCTTAATCGAGCTGTTGAGCCGAAATGTCATCCTATGGAAGGCAAGTGTAAAACTAAACGGACTGACACATAGCCATGAACAGTGAATCAAGGATGACAATCGTTGTTCCCGTACTAAATCGTGAGGCAACGTTACAGCGCACACTCGACTCGATATCGGGCCAGACAGCGCGTCCATTAAGCGTCATCATTGTCGATAACGGCTCAACCGACAATAGCCGTGACATAGCCTCGCGCTGGATGAGCCGTCACAAAGCATCCGACTTCGACATAACGCTGCTCGACATGCCCGAAAAGGGAGTTTCAAAAGCCCGCAATCTCGGTCTTAGGGAGGCTGTCACGCCCTACATAATGTTTTTCGACTCCGACGACACAATGTCACCTCACCATGTCGAGGATATAATGACGGAATTTGCCGCCGACCCTACACTCGATATCGTAGGGCGTGACGTGAGGCTACACACTCTGAACGGTAACACTCGCACACTTCCCTTTGCCGACTCCGACCTGCTGTTTCAGCACATATTCCACAGCATCCTGTCGACACAGCGTTACGCCTTGCGGACATCACTGCTGCACAAAGCGGGAGGATGGAACGAAGATGCAACCGTGTGGACCGACTACGAGCTCGGCCTAAGGCTCATCATGGAGAATCCCAAAGTAAAACGAATCAACCGAGAGCCTGCAGTGGATGTGTATCAGCAACCCGACTCAATCACCACCGACAGCTATTCAAAGAGGGACAAGGAGCTGATGAAGTCGTTCCTGATATGCAATGAAAAGCTCTCGGGCAACATGCCGTTGCGCGACCTGAAGATGCTCGACCTGAAAGGCATTGTCCTCGCCGGCAACCTCACCCGCGCCAAATCGCCCGAGGGACGACGATTGCTGGTTGAAATACTCGACTTCGCCAACGGCCCGTTTGAGAAAATCGGGCGATACGCATGCTATCTCTACACCGCACTTGGAGGTCGCGGCATACACCGCATAGCATATTTCCGTCACTCTCTTAAAAAATGTTTAAAATCACACCGCACTTGCCCCCTATCAAAATAATCACTATCTTTGCAAAGTAAACATTACACAAGAATTTATCTATAAGGGTCTCGCCTAACGGTTGAGATTCTTTAATTTTTTACTCAACTCTAAAATTGTTTTTACCATGGCCATCACCTACATGACTCGTGAAGGATACAAAAAGAAAATGGATGAAATCGCTTATCTTGAAACAGTTAAGCGACCCGAAATATCACGTGCTATAGCCGAGGCTCGCGACAAAGGCGACTTGTCGGAAAATGCCGAGTACGATGCAGCCAAGGAGGCTCAGGGAATGCTTGAAATGAAAATTTCACAGCTCAAGGATCTCGTTGCCAACGCTCGCATCATCGACGACAGCAAGCTGAACAATGAAGTGGTTCAAATTCTGAATAAAGTAAAAATCAAGAATATCGCCAACGGCATGGTTGTCGAATACACAATCGTAGCCGACAGCGAAGCCAATCTCAAGGAGAAGAAAATAGCGTCAAGCACTCCCATCGCACAGGGTCTTCTCGGCCACAAGATAGGCGAAGTGGTTGAAATACGCGTACCCTCGGGATTGATGAAGTTTGAAATTGTTGAAATATCATTCTAACAGATTATGGCATCGATATTCTCACGCATCGTAGCAGGCGAAATACCCTCCTACAAAGTTGCCGAGGATGACAAGCACTACGCTTTTCTCGACATTTCACCCGTAGCTCCCGGTCACACCCTGGTCATCCCCAAGAAGGAGGTTGACTACCTGTTTGACCTCGCCGACGACGAGTATGAATCGTTACAGCTCTTTGCCAAACGCGTTGCCGCTGCAATGAAATCAGCCCTCCCTTGCAAGCGCATAGGCGTGGCCGTAATGGGACTTGAGGTTCCTCACGCCCACATACACCTTGTGCCCATCAACAAGGAGAGCGACATGAACTTCTTCAAGGAGAAGCTCTCGCTCGACCCCAAGGACATGGCCGACATTGCCCAAAGCATTGCCAAAGCATTTAAATAACAATGAAATATCTTGTAATAGGTACAGGAGGAGTAGGCGGCAGCATTGCCGCTTTTCTTGCACTATCGGGGTGCGATGTCAGCTGCATAGCACGAGGTGAAGCACTTGAATCGATAAAAAAGCGCGGACTCATATTCCACTCCTCGCTGAAGGGCGAACACGCAATTCCCATAAAGGCATTCAGCGCCGAGGAGTACAACGACAAAGCCGATGTGATATTCGTAACCGTCAAGGGCTACTCCATCGACAGCATAGCGCCGGTAATAAGCCGCGCCTCATCGCCCGAAACGGTAGTGATACCGCTCCTCAATGTCTACGGCACGGGGCCGCGCATTGCCGCTCTGTCGCCCGACGCCAACGTGCTCGACGGATGCATCTACATCGTGGGCTTCAAGTCGGGCATCGGCGAAATAACCCAGATGGGCGACATATTCCACATCGTCTACGGCGTTCCCGAAGGGCACTCGGTTGCGACCGAAATTCTCGACCGAATCAACAGCAATCTGCGCCGCGCAGGAATAAAGGTGACGCTAAGCGACAACATCGACCGTGACACCTTTATCAAATGGTCGTTTATCTCGGCAATGGCGCTCACCGGAGCCTATTACGACATACCCATGGGCCCGATACAGCATCCCGGAAAGGAGCGTGACACATTCATCGGCCTGTCGCGTGAGAGCGCATTGATGGGAAGCAAGCTTGGAATCGACTTCGGATGCGACCTCGTGGAGCATCATCTCGAAGTGATCGACAGCCTCAACCCCGAAAGCACCGCCTCGCTGCAAAAAGACCTGAAAGCATGTCACGAAAGCGAAATCAAGGGACAGCTCTTTGACTTCATCGACCTTGCCCGTCGCCTCGGCATCGACACGCCGGTCTACGACACCGTCGCCAGCCACTTCCGGGAATTTAATAAATGCAAATAAAAATTTTCACATATCTCCACATTTAATTGTAGGAGTGAAAATTAAGTTGTATCTTTGCAGCAATGTGCGCACGCTTACATCGTGTTAATCATGCGCCAGAATTAATTAACTTATTTATTAACCCATTAAATGAACGAAGAATTAAAGAATTCGCCAATCGAAGATTTCGATTGGGACGCCTACGAAAACGGCGAAAACAACGGTGGCAAGAGCCGCGAAGAACTCACCAAGACCTACGATGAGTCGCTTAACACCGTTAAAGACAAAGAGGTAATCGAAGGTACCATCATCGCCCTCAACAAGCGCGAAGCGGTGGTTAACATCGGCTACAAAAGCGACGGTATCATCCCCGTCAATGAATTCCGCTACAATCCCGACATCAAGGTTGGCGATGTAGTTGAGGTTTTCATCGAAAACCAGGAGGACAAAAAGGGTCAGCTCATCCTCTCTCACCGCAAAGCCCGCATGTCACGCTCATGGGAGCGCGTAAATCAGGCTCTCGAAAATGACGAAATTATCAAGGGTTACATCAAGTGCCGCACCAAGGGTGGTATGATTGTCGATGTATTCGGCATCGAAGCCTTCCTCCCCGGTTCACAGATTGATGTAAAGCCCATCCGCGATTACGATATCTTCGTTGGTAAGACTATGGAATTCAAGGTTGTAAAGATCAACCAGGAATTCAAGAATGTTGTCGTTTCTCACAAGGCTCTTATCGAAGCCGAGCTCGAGCAGCAGAAGAAGGACATCATCTCCAAGCTCGAAAGAGGTCAGGTGCTCAAGGGTGTCGTTAAGAACATCACCACTTACGGTGTATTCATCGACCTCGGAGGCGTTGACGGTCTTATCCACATCACCGACCTTTCTTGGGGCCGCGTAAGCCATCCCGAAGAAGTGGTTAAACTCGATCAGGAACTCGATGTAGTAATACTTGACTTCGACGACGAGCGCAAGCGCATCGCCCTCGGTCTTAAGCAGCTCCAGCCCCATCCCTGGGATGCTCTTGACGCTGACCTCAAGGTTGGTGACAAGGTTAAGGGTAAAGTTGTCGTTATGGCCGACTACGGCGCATTCGTTGAAATCGCCCCCGGTGTCGAAGGTCTTATCCACGTATCGGAAATGTCTTGGTCACAGCACCTCCGTTCAGCTCAGGACTTCATGAAGGTTGGCGACGAGGTTGAAGCAGTCATCCTCACACTCGACCGCGAAGAGCGTAAGATGTCACTCGGCATCAAGCAGCTCAAGAACGATCCCTGGGAGAACATCGAGGTTAAGTATCCTATCGGCAGCAAGCACACTGCCAAGGTGCGTAACTTCACCAACTTCGGCGTATTCGTTGAAATCGAGGAAGGCGTTGACGGTCTTATCCACATCAGCGACCTCTCTTGGACCAAGAAGATCAAGCATCCGTCGGAATTCACTCAGGTTGGCTCAGACATCGATGTTCAGGTTCTCGAAATCGACAAGGACAACCGTCGCCTCAGCCTCGGTCACAAGCAGCTCGAAGAGAATCCCTGGGATGTTCTCGAAACAGTGTTCACTGTAGGCAGCATCCACCCCGGAACCATCATCGAAATGCAGGACAAGGGCGGTGTAGTAGCACTTCCCTACGGAGTTGAAGGCTTTGCCACTCCCAAGCACCTCGTTAAGGAAGACGGAACTCAGGCACAGGTTGACGAGAAGCTCGACTTCAAGGTAATCGAGTTCAACAAGGACAACAAGCGCATATTCCTTTCTCACAGCCGCATATTTGAAGATGAGGCTAAGGCTGAGAAGAACGAAGCCCGCAAGGCTCGCCGTCAGGCCAAGAAGGAAGAGCAGCCCGCCCTTAACACTCCCATCGAGCGCACAACTCTCGGTGACCTCGAAGAACTTGCCGCTCTTAAGGAGAAGCTCTCAGGCAAGAAATAATCAAAGGATTAAAATAACATATCCTATAACGGGAGGCATGATGCTCAGGCATTATGCCTCCTTATTTATACAACCCGTAAAAACAACCCTACAATGGATATAACATCGACACTGCAGGACTATCATCTGCTCGGCCTCGTAATAGGAATATGCACATTCCTGGTCATAGGACTATTCCATCCCGTAGTAGTGAAATGCGAATACCGTTACGGCACATCATGCTGGTGGTGGTTTCTGCTATTGGGCTGCGCATGCACCATTCTGTCGCTGATCGTAAGCGACATCCTCGGCTCTACAATACTCGGAGTGGTGGGATTTTCTTCGTTCTGGACGATAAAGGAGATATTCGAGCAGCAGGAGCGTGTAAGGAAAGGCTGGTTTCCACGTAATCCAAAGCGCCGCTACCCATGGGATAACGACGCTTCGGTATAAGGTCAGGATTAATGTCACCAGCCGCCGCTGGCACCGCCGCCGCCGGTCATACCGCCGCCAAACGAACCGCCGGAGAAGCCTCCGCCGCCACCGCCGAATCCACGGCCACCGCCTCCTACAATCACCACCGGCGGCACCACTACCTTGGGGATGCTGTAGGGTATCTCGTTACGGTTGCCGCAGCTACGGCAGATGTACTCCTTGACACCCTGCCCCTCACGCCTCTCGGTGGGGCGTATTACGATGCGCTGACTGCGCATCGAGCAGGCGCGCGCACCGCATCGCGGACACACCGTATAGCTTGACGCACTGTTGATATAGGGCAATATGTCGGTTTCACCGCAGTGGTCACACAGCCACACATCGTAGTCGACCGAATTGATCTGCTCCTCGATGTCCTGCTGATGGGTGAGGTACTTATTGTCGTTAGCTTCGTCAATACGATGCATCTTGTTGTGACAATTGGGGCAATTACGGTGACGCAATCTCAATCCGCGCATCGTGAGCCACAATATAAGATAGGATATGGCAGGCAATCCAAGACCGGCAAACACAAGTATAAGCGCGGGCATCTTCATCTTGTTGAGCACCTGATAGCGCTCGTATCGGTCAAGACGCCTCGTCTTGAACATCTCGTAAAGAAACCATACAAACAGCACCACGGCAAGTATGGCACCTATTGCAAGCCATCCCTTGAACAAATCGGCACCGCCGTTACCGCCGGCACCCTCATCATTACCGTACTTCGACATCAGCTCCTCGGTGGCTCCCGGGGTCGAGGTGATTCTCGCAATCTCGGTGAGAGAGGCTATCGTTCCGTTATCGTAATCGCCGTTACGGAAATGCGGAGCCATTATGTTGCGTATTATACGGCCTGCGAGAATGTCGGGCAACACACCCTCCATGCCATATCCCGTGCGTATCACGGCCTTTCGGTCGTCCTTGGCTATAAGCACGAGCATTCCGTTGTCATTGTCCTTCTTGCCTATACCCCACTTCGTAAACAGCTCGGTAGCAAATTCGTCGGGATCGCCGTCGACCGAGTTCACGGCCACCACCACAACCTCCGACGAGGTGTCACGCCACAACCGTGAAAGCGTGGAGTCAAGAGTGGCGACAGCCGCAGGCGAAAGCACGTTATCGGGATTGCTCACGTAACGCGTGCGGTTTGCGACATGTATGTTAGGGATCTCATCGACCTTGTAGGCTCCGGCAAGTCCCGACAGCACAGTCGCCACAAGGCATAACATCAATATTGCATAACGTTTCATTTCATTCTATATCTTAAATCATTAACCATAATAGGAGAGACATTGTTTACTTCACACCGCCGGCAGGCTCATGCCGTAGAGTTTACGGTAGAGGTCGAGAGCGTAGACATCGGTCATTCCCGAAATGTGGTCGAGCACGGCCTGAATTTTTCCAAACAGCGTCGGAGCCTCTATGTCATACTGCTCGGGCACCTTGCTCAACAGGAGCGACGAGTAGTTAAGCTCGGGATAACGCACGGCATGTATGAGCTTCTCCATCAGGAACGTTATGATGCGGTTACCGGCAAGTTCCACATCGACTACATCGCTCGCCCTGTATATCTTATCCCAGGCAAGCGCCGAGCAACGCCTGTAGCCCTCGCGCTCGTGAAGCGCGATGTTGTCAAGCAACGAGCCTTCAAATTCGCCGGCAAGTATGGCAGGTTCATTGTCGACAAACGTGCGGGCACACTGCTTTACAAGAGTGCCTATGACACATGAGCGAAGGTAACCTATCTTCTCGTTGGGATCCTCCACTTTATCCATCACATCGACCATGTGACGGCGCTTCTCTTCATCGAAAAATCCGAGAAACAGCCTGATAACCTCATCGGTGCCTACCACACGCAGCTTGTGGGCATCCTCGATGTCCATAACCTGATAGCAGATGTCGTCGGCCGCCTCCACGATGTAGACAAGCGGATGCCGTGCATAGCTCACCGCTCCGCAACCGGCATCGTTACGCATCTCAAGGCCAAGCTCTTCGGCTATGCGCTTGAACGTGTCAATCTCGGTGGAGAAGAAGCCGAATTTGCTCTTGCCTCCGGCCAGACGCGACTCATAGGGGTACTTCACAACCGAAGCAAGCATCGAATAGGTCATGGCAAAGCCGCCCTTGCGCCGGCCCTTGAACTGGTGGGTGAGCAACCTGAAAGAGTTGGCGTTACCTTCAAAGTTGATAAGGTCGGCCCACTGCGCCTCGGTCAGTTCGTTGCGTATCTCCGCTCCGGCCCCTTCGCTGAAAAATGTCGAAATGGCCTTCTCGCCCGAATGTCCGAAAGGAGGATTTCCAAGGTCGTGGGCAAGACAGGCGGCCGACACAATCTCACCCATTGCCTCAAGCTTGTCACACCAAGGCTCGTCGCGATACTTCAGCCGGAGTTCACGGCTTATCTCGTTGGCAAGCGAGCGTCCCACCGATGCCACCTCCATGGAGTGGGTCAAACGGTTGTGAACGAATATGCTTCCCGGCAGAGGAAACACCTGTGTCTTATTCTGCAGGCGCCTGAACGGCGACGAGAACACCAACCGGTCAAAATCGCGCTGAAAGTCACTGCGCGAACCACTCTTTGGGTCATGATAATCCTCAAGTCCCAAACGCTTGTCATTGATGAGCCTGTCCCAATGCATCATATCACTGTCTTGTCATAAAATTTAAATCTAAGTTACCAAAAGTAATCCATTTTACAACAAAAATCGACTGTAAAACAATCATTTTTGCCATTGTAACACTCATCTCCTATAAATACCTATAAATATATGTGTGTCCTGATAGCTTTGTAAATTATTTTTAGTATCTTTGTGCGATTTTTTGTATTAGAAAAACTGACTAACATTTTTATGGCACAACCAATTAAGAAAACCATCGAGCTTGGTGATGGACGCACCATCACACTTGAAACAGGCAAGCTGGCCAAGCAAGCCGATGGAGCGGTAGAATTACGCATGGGCAATACAATGCTCCTTGCTACAGTAGTGTCGGCAAAGGAAGCCGGCGAAGGGGTCGACTTCATGCCCCTACAAGTGGAGTACAAAGAGAAATTTTCATCTAACGGCCGTTTCCCCGGCGGCTTCCTGAAGCGTGAAGGTCGCGCATCCGATTACGAGATCCTTACAGCTCGTCTTGTTGACCGTGTACTCCGTCCTCTTTTCCCCGACAATTATCATGCCGATACATTTGTCAACATCATCATGTTCTCGGCCGACGGAGTTGATATGCCCGACGCACTGGCCGGACTTGCAGCATCGGCAGCCCTTGCAGTAAGCGACATACCCTTCAACGGTCCTATTTCGGAAGTCAGAGTTGCACGCATCGACGGTGAATTTGTAATCAACCCCACATTCGAGCAGCTTGAAAAGGCCGATATGGAGCTCATGGTTGGTGCTACCTACGATAACATCATGATGGTTGAAGGCGAAATGAACGAAGTTTCAGAAGCCGACCTTCTTGCAGCCCTCAAGGCAGCTCATGACGCTATAAAGGTTCAGTGCAAGGCCCAGATGGAACTTGCCGAGGCCGTAGGCTCGACCGTTAAGCGCGAATATTGCCACGAAACCAACGATGAAGACCTCCGCAAGGATGTTCACGAAAAGTGCTACGACAAGGCTTATGCCGTTGCCAAGGCAGGCAGCGCCGACAAGCACTGGCGTAACGACTCATTCGATGCGATATGCGATGAATACATCGAATCAATACCCGAGGAAGAGCGCGAGGAGAAGGCTCCTCTCGTAAAGCGTTACTATCACGATGTTGAGCGCGAGGCTGTGCGCCGTTGCATCCTCGACGAAGGCATCCGTCTTGACGGACGCAAAACAACCGAAATTCGTCCCATCTGGATTGAAACCGACTACGTTCCCGGCCCTCACGGATCGGCAGTGTTCACCCGTGGTGAAACACAGGCTCTCGCTACCGTGACACTCGGCACCAAGCTCGACGAGAAGATTCTCGACGATGTGCTCAACCAGGGCAAGGAGCGCTTCCTCCTCCACTACAACTTCCCCCCCTTCTCTACAGGTGAGGCTAAGCCCGTGCGTGGCGTAGGCCGTCGTGAAGTAGGTCACGGCAATCTCGCCCACCGTGCATTGAAGAGAATGTTCCCCGACAACTTCCCCTATGTATGCCGCATCGTGAGCGACATCCTTGAGTCAAACGGCTCGTCGTCAATGGCCACCGTTTGCGCCGGTACACTTGCTCTGCTCGATGCCGGTGTCAAGATGAAGAAGCCCGTCAGCGGTATTGCAATGGGTCTTATAACCGACACCGACGGTGCTAAATATGCCGTGCTTTCCGATATTCTCGGTGACGAGGACCACCTTGGCGACATGGACTTCAAGGTAACAGGTACTCGTGACGGTATCACCGCAACCCAGATGGACATCAAGGTCGACGGACTATCCTACGAAGTCCTTGAGAAGGCTCTTCTCCAGGCTCGTGAAGGCCGCATGCACATCCTTGACAAGATCCAGGAAGCTATCGCCGAACCTCGCGCCGATTACAAGCCTCAGGTACCGCGCATAGTCACCATGACAATACCCAAGGACCTCATCGGTGCCGTAATAGGCCCGGGCGGAAAGATTATCCAGGGTATCCAGGAAGCAAGTGGAGCTACTGTTTCAATCGACGAAATAGACAACGAAGGCTACATCGAAGTTGCCGCCAACAACAAGGAGGCCATGGACAAGGCTCTTGAGATGATCAACGCAATCGTTGAGCTTCCCGAGGAGGGCAAGGTCTACACCGGTAAGGTACGTTCGATACTCGACTTCGGTGCATTCGTTGAATTCATGCCCAACCGCGACGGACTGCTCCACATTTCGGAAATAAGCTGGGAACGCCTTGAAAACATGGAGGCTTCAGGCCTGCATGAAGGTGACACCGTAGAGGTGAAGCTTATCGAAATCGACAAGAAGACCGGAAAGTACCGTCTGTCGATGCGTGCCCTCCAACCCAAGCCTGAAGGCTACGTAGAGCCCCAGCGCGCACCCCGCGGACCCCGCAACAACAACGAGCGCGGCCCTCGTCGTGACGGCGATCGCCAGCAGCGTAACGACCGTGGTCCCCGTCGTAACAACAACCACCGCGAAGATTAATTTGCCATAACATAAAGTTAACTATAGCAGAAAGCGCTGTATCGGAATCGATGCAGCGCTTTTTCTATGCCGTCATCCGTCGTAACGCAACGACAGAAACGGCACATCCGGTCACGGCTGCGACAAGGCCGAGCAGCAGCGACACATCGGTAAGAAACATCGTCAGCATAACGACAAGCATTGACACCGTCACCACCGCCATTGCAGCGTAACGCAATCTCAATCCGTATCTGACACGACACACCGTCATCACCGTCACGCAATAAACGGCATACCACAGGAAATAGGCTTTCCCGAGGGATTCAATACCCCACATTTCATAAAAGAGCGTATTCACCGCCAAGTAGACTACAGCACTCACCAACTCACACACCACGTAGGCCTTTCCGTCACCTCGGGCAAGCATCACATAACCCATGCACCAGCTCACGCAGCGCAGCACGGTTCCAGCCATGGCCCATGTGACATACGGCAATATGGACTCAAACTCGGCAGAGTAAAGCATCTCCACAATCAATCCGCGAAACACGATGAACAGCGACACACACGGCATCGCAATCCATGACAACGTGACAATCTCGTGGTTGGCATATACGCCCAATGAACGTAACGACCCGGCACGTGACGCAAGCCGAGGATAGTACTCCATTGCAACACCCACAAGCAGCAGTCCTATATATTTGTTGACAAGAGTGAATCCCGCCTGATAAAATCCGGCATCATCCACCCCGCCCCGGTTATTCACATAAACGATGAAGATGTACTGCGACAACAATGTCACGAAGGCGGCTACCGTAATCCATGCTCCGAGGCGAATGAAGCCGCATCCCTTTGCAACGGTTTCACGCAATGTCACATCGCCGCTCGCAGCACCGGCTCCCTTATATCGCAACAGAAGTGCTGCGACAAGTGTCGACAGCGCATACACTCCGATCGATGGTACGATTGAATCAATTCCGAGAAAATAGAACAGCGGTACCGAGAGCAGCAACCCGCCCACCGCTCCGGCAAGTGACGCGGCGGCCAACCGCCCCAACAGGCGCGAGCCTTGCAATATGGCCAACTCGCCGCCTGTGACCGAGCTGAAGAGCATGACCACCGACAGCCACACAAAACCGCCTGAATGAGCATCGTCGCCAAACGTAACGCGGCTCAACAATGGCGACAATGCAAGCGTGAGCAATGAACCGAAAAGGCCGAGAACGGCAGTCCATCGCCTCACGACACCAATGATGCGGTGACGCATCGAAATGTCGTCGGCCCCGGCAATGTCACGCACCGATGAGTCACGCACATTCAATTGCGTGAGCGCTGACATAAGTTCTATAAATGAATTGTAAATACCGAACAGCCCTACACCTGCGGCTCCTATCCAAAGGGCCACAAGCTTGATGCGCACTACCGAACAGAGCAAAATCAAGACACGCGTTCCGCTGAAAAGTGTCATCGCACGCATCACCGATGCCGTCAACGGCCTCCGTGACTTTACTCCGGTTACTGCGTCACGCGCAATCATCTAACCCAAGCCGTGGGATTAAGTTTCTGCTTCTCCTGACGCAGCTCGAAGTGCAGAATTGAGCGATTTCCGTCGTCGGGGTCGGAATAGATCGTACCTATGGTCTGTCCCTGCTTCAGTGCGTCACCTTTCTTGACACTGATGTTGCTCAGGTTGGCATATATGGTAAGGTATTTGCCGTGACGCACCATCACGATAGTGTTGTAACCGGGAAGGCGGAACACTTCCGAAACGGTGCCGTCAAACACCGCACGCGCAGTTCCTCCGGCCGGCACCTCGATGTCGATGCCGCCGTTGTCGGTGGTGACATGGGGCAAATCGGGATGCTTGTGCCTTCCGAACGGACGCACGATCTTATACTTTCCGTTGACGGGGAACAGAAGCCGCCCCTTATTGCTCTCGAAACTTCCGGTGAGTTTGCGGCTTGTTTCGGCCATGGCGTAATTTGTAGCAGGCTTCGCTGCGGTTGATGCCGGCTTGGGTTGGGCGACAGCCTTGCGTTCAGGCTGCTCGGCCTTGGCCGGAGCCGCCTTTGCCTTATCGGACTTGGAGGTCGACTTACCGTTCTTGGCAGCCGCCTTGGCCTCCTGCTCTTTCTGTTGCTGCTTCTTGCGGGCATTCTCCTCGGCAAGCAGACGCTCCTGCTCCTTACGCTTCTCTTCGGCCTGACGGCGTTTCTCCTCCTCGGCCTGACGGCGCTGCTCTTCGGCAATCAGTCGGTCAAGCTCGTTATCAAGGGCACGCGCCTGAGCCTCCTTCTGTCGCAGCACTTTCTTCAGCGATGCACCCTCTTTCTTCAGTTTGGCGACAAGAGCCGATGTTTCATTCTGCTTTTTCTCAAGGTCGTTTCGGGCGACATTCATCCGGGTAAGCATTCCCGATTTCACGCCCTGAAGGCGAGTGAGCTCGTCACGTTGCTTCTCAAGCCGAGCCTGCACCGCCTTTATCTCATCGTTACGGCGCTTGCGCCACTTTGAAAATTCGCCCAAATAACGGAATCGCCTATAAGCCTGAGTAAACGACTCGGCCGAAAAGATGAAGGCAAGCTTATCCATCGATCCCTGCTGCGAATTTCGTATACGCGTCACCGAACGCGCATAACTGTCGCGAAGAGCCGCAAGCTTTCCGTCAAGAGTGACAATTGAGTCATTTATGTGCTTCATCGCGCTGTCGATAGAATCAATCTGGTGATTTATCGACGCTATCGAGTCGTTCTGCTGACGAATCTCGGCCCCAAGAGTGTTCAGCGCATTCAACGTGCGTGATGTGGCCTTCGCATTTTCATCGAGTTGTTGCGAAGTCTTCTTTATGGCCTGAGCGTTGGCTTTCTGCTCCTGCTTGACGCTTGACACACTGCGTGTGCGCTTCCGGGCCGCCGACATGTCGACAGCCGACAGAAGCATGACTATCATTAAGAAAACACTCCCGATTCTACAACACTGCTTCATGACTAATCCTGAGCTACATTCTTTATTACATCGGCCGCCTTGATACGCTTATATCCGCGAGGCACCGTCCACTCCGACTCAATGCCCTCATTCCATCGGGCATTATCCCACTTCCATGTAATAGAAGCCTCTATCTTCTGCTTGGGATTGACAACCTTGATGTCGACATCGGGCGACACCGCGCCCACCCCTTCGACATCGACAGGAGCCGAATATCCGCATGAAGCGGTCAAATAGCCGTTATTGTATCCCGCTACGAGATATTCAAGGAAGTTGTCGGCACACACACGGTAACCGTAGCTTTCCGGTGTTAAAGACGGAGCAAGCATTATGCTCCACACATCACCTTCAATGAACCGCAATTCCAGGTTGCGGGTATCGCGCAACAATGTGGAACCGCCGAGAACAAACGGACGCCCCATTATCAAATCCTGCACATTGCCCACGCTGAACTTAAATACGCGCGACACTTCAGCAAGGCTTTCCGACATATACACCTTCTTGGGCTTCACCACCACATGAACCGAGTCGACAGTGAGGTAAATGCGTCCCACCTCAAAGCCGAGCATGCGCAGCGATATGTCGATCGACTCGTTGTGAATCATCTTAGCCCGTCCCGATATGGAGAAACGCTGAGGCGACGACAACACGAAGCTTACAGGCACCGTGACATCGCTCCAATTGCCATAACCGTCGACAAGTGCGTCATAACGCTGAGTCAACGTGGCATTTTCAGGCAACGGCTCACCGGGCCTCAGACTTCGCTTTGAAGAGTGACAACCCGAGAATACAAGCAATGATATTATTGATAATGTGATGAAATGTGACAGCTTCATAATTGATGATTATTCATAGAAATAGGTCTTGTGCTTGACTTTGCGCTGCAGCAACTCGTTATCGGGGTCGAGGGCAAGAGCCTTCTCCCAGAACTCAAGAGCTTTCTGTGGCTCCCCGTTCATGAAGTATATGTCGCCGGCATGGTGATACAGCTCCTCCGATGGATCCTCACTGTTGGCGATCGCCTTGTCAATATAGGCCATCGCCTCGGTGTAGTTCTTCTTGCGGAACATCACCCAAGCATAGGTGTCAAGCGAAGTAGCGTCGTCGGGACGCTCCTTTATTGTTCTCGCGCTCATCTCCTCGGCCTTGTCAAGGTCACGGCCTTCGACGGCAAGGTAGTAGGCGCAGTTATTAAGTGCGAGCAGATTGTCGGGGTCGATGGATATAGCCTTGTCATAGTAGACAAATGCAGAATCACGGTCGCCCTTGGCGTAATACACATCGCCCATCGACGACATAATCTGCGAAACGGCTTCATAATCGACCGAATCGGTAAGCTCCATGGCCTTGTTGAGGTTGGAGAGGGCTTTGTCATACTCCTTCATGAGGTTGTAATCGGTTCCGAGCATCAGGTATATCATCGCGCTTGACGGATGGTAGCGCAATGCCGTTTCACCCTTCTCAGCCGACTTTGCATAGTCGTCGGCCTGCATGTAGAGGCTCAAAAGCGTGCGCCAACGCTCCTCGGAACTCGGATCGATGTCAAGCGCATAGCCAAGTTGCTCGGCCGCACCGGCATAATCCTCGATTGCTATAAGATAAGAGCAATACAAATCGTGAATGTCAACCTCATGGGGATGCTGGTCGAGCAGCGTTGCAAAGAGCTCCTGAATGCGCCCCTGCTGGCTGGGATCGTCATACAGCTCCCTGATATAGCCGGTGAGGAGTTCAAGCTTGGCATCAAGCTCAAGGCTTTCACGGCTCAGGGCACGAAACACCTCTTTGTCGTAGTTGACGCTGTCGCCTATTGACTTATAGAAGTTGGCACGTGAGTAGTAGGCAAGTCCCGATGTGGAATCCAGGTCACACGCCTTATCGAAATAGGTCAATGCCGAATCGTTGTCGGAGAACATGGCAAACACATTTCCGGCAAACACGTTGTTCTCAACGCTGTGAGGCGCCGACTTCAGCAATGAATATACCTCCTTGTAGATGGATGCAGTGTCCTGCGATGAGAGGAAAGCCCTGATTTTGCTTGTGGTAAGCGGAATGTTCTTTCCCTGTGTCTTCTCTATACGGTCGTACACACCTATGGCCCTGGCGATTTTGGACGAATCGCCCGAAGAGGCAAGAGCCTCGGCCAACTTATAGGAAATCTCCATCTTGTGGGGATATATTGAGTCGAGCGTAGTCCACACCTTCAGTGCCTCGTCACGCGAGCCAAGACGGTCGTTTATGCTTCCGTATACAAAATTACTGTAGAAATCGGCCGGAGCCTCGTTGAAGTGTCGCTTCATCAGGTCGTAACCATTCTTGAACATGGTAGAATCATCGCCTGAGGTCATAACGGTATAATAGCCGAGAAAAAATCCCACATCGCTGTTTGACGGGTCCAGCTGATAGGCCCGTGACAACAGGTCATAGTAGGCATCCTCCTTGTCGATGGCATGTTGGCGCAAAGCCTCCATAAATATATAGTCGGCTTTCAATTCATCGGAATTAGGCGTGACATCGGCCTTTTTCCCCGCAGTCACAAACAGCGGCACGACAACGGCCGTCAACGCAACCGACAATGTTATTTTACGAAACGACAGCTTCATATTCCCAATCACTCTAATCAGTTAATCCCCGTGTGTCCGAAAGCACCATCTCCGCGTGTAGTCTGGTCGAGTCGTTCAACCGGCTCCCACTCCACGCGTGTGTACTCCTTTATTACCATCTGGCATATACGCTCACCGTCGTTTATCACAAACGGCTCGTCGGAAAGATTGATGACAATAGCGCCTATTTCGCCACGGTAGTCCGAATCGACGGTTCCAGGAGTATTTACAAGAGAAATGCCCTTTTTAAGAGCCAGTCCCGAGCGAGGTCGCATCTGGCACTCATAACCGTGAGGCAGCTGGATATACAATCCGGTAGGAATCAATGCCCTCTGCATAGGCTGCAGCGTCACCGGCTCTTTCAAGCATGCTCTAACATCCATTCCGGCCGACGAGGGCGTTTCGTAAGCGGGCAACTCATGACCCGACCTGTTGATTATCTTCACCTTGATTCTCTCCATGATTCTCAATAAATAAATTGTTATGCGAAAATAGTTAAAAAGCTCCACTTTTCGGGCACTTTCAATCCATTTTTTAATAGAACGCCCGAGCAGTCACATTAGTTTAGAATAAGCAAAGCGCGAGATCGCCATTGAAAGGCGATCCCGCGTATGCTCTTCAAATAGTCTACAGCACCGGTAGTGCTTACTTTTCGCTTACCTTGTTGTAGCGTGCGTTCAAGCCCTTTATAACCTCATCGGTTATGTCGAGAGCCGGATTGAAGTATACGCCGGCATTCTTGAACAGAATAGCGTCGTAACCCTTCTTGGCATTGTAATCCTTGATGAAGGCTTCAATCGAGTCATTGAGCTGAACCTGCTGCTGAATCATCTCCTGCTCGGCTTCGCGCTGAAGGCTTGCAAGATAGTTTTCGGCCTCGGCCTGCTTCTTGTTGAACGACTCTACATCGGCCTTATAGCTTGCTTCGCTAAGATAACCGTTGTTGTTGACCTTCTGCTGGATTGACGAACCGAGCTTCTGGAGTTCAGCACCGCGAGTGCGCTGAGCATTGTCGATTTTGCTGAACGAACGCAACTGAGCTTCCTTGAAATCCTTAGCCAGATTGTAGTGAGCCGCAATCGAATCGCCGTCAATGTAACGGATATTGAGAGTTACGGCAGGAGTGCTTTCTACTTTCGTTTCAGTTTTTGTAGCATCGGCAGAGCCATTATCGGAACACGACACGGCAAGAACCGCCAAAATAAGCATTAGTGACTTGGCACAAAGTGCAAAATTCTTCATTTTAAATATTGTAAGGATGTTTTTTGTTGTTGAGTAATCATTTTTTCTTCTCATCACGCAACGCACATGTCACATTTTTGTCGCGCAACGCCGGGACGTCGTGCACATGACCGGAAGGAAACCGGCCACCTTTGACAAAAAACACCTTGACGCCGAGGAGCAAAACAGCCAAAGTGACAAAAATCACAGATATTACTACGATTCTCACTGTGTAATTACGTTTTTACAGTGCAAATATAAGAAAGGAATCAGAATTTTGGTAATATCTAAATTTTATTTTGTAACTTAGAGTGCGAAATGTAAAGATTTTAACATTTTTACACATTGCAACGAGGTTTGAATACCCAATAATTAACTACATCAGTATAAATTTTTCGATTATGACAATCAAGGATCTCCAACCGGCTCTCATCTGGTCCATATTCGATGAGATAACCAAAGTTCCCCGTCCCTCTAAGAAGGAAGGAAAGATACGCGAATATCTGCTTGAGTTCGCTAAAAAGCACAATATACAGGCCAAGACCGACAAGGTGGGCAATGTCGTTATGAGCAAGCCCGCAACTCCGGGACACGAAAACGCCCCCACAGTAATACTCCAGGGTCACATGGACATGGTGTGCGAGTCAAACGACAAGAACTTCGACTTTGAAAACAACCCCATCACCACTATTATAGACGGAGAGTGGCTGCACGCCGACGGAACCACACTCGGAGCCGACAACGGTATAGGCATGGCCGCCTCTCTTGCTGTCATGGCCGACAACTCGCTTGAGCACGGCCCCATCGAGGCACTGTTTACAGTCGACGAGGAAACCGGAATGACCGGAGCCAACAATCTCGGCGAAAACATGATGAACGGCTCGATACTCCTCAACCTCGACTCGGAGGATGACGGTGAGATATTCATCGGTTGCGCAGGAGGCATCGACACTACCATCACATTTGAGTACAAGCGTGAGATGGCCCCCGCCGACTGCCATTGGTTCCACATCGACATAGCCAACCTCAGCGGCGGTCACTCGGGAGGCGACATCCACGAAGGACGCGCCAACTCCAACAAGCTTCTTGCTCGTTTCCTCTTCAACATCTCGAAGGAGAAGCCCATCGTACTGAGCGAAATCAGCGGCGGTAACCTGCGTAACGCCATTCCGCGTGCAGCCCATGCAATCGTGGGTGTACATTCGTCACGCAAAGAGGACATCATTGTGGCATTCAACCGCTATGTGGCCGATGTAGAGAACGAATACAAGGCTACCGACCCCAACATGTCGCTCACCATCAAGTCGATCGACAAGCCTGAATATGCAATCGATTCCGACACAACCACCCGTCTTATACGTGCGCTCTATGCATGTCCCCACGGTGTCATATCAATGAGCCACGACCTCGAAGGTCTTGTTGAAACTTCAACCAACCTTGCATCGGTAAAGATGCAGCCCGACTCCACCATCCTCATTACAACAAGCCAGCGCAGCTCGGTTGAGTCACGCAAACTGGACATCGCCAACCAGCTTGAGGCTCTCTTCCTGCTTGCCGGAGCAAAGGTAACTCACGGTGACGGATATCCCGGATGGGCTCCCAACATGGACTCTACAATAATGAAGATAGCAAGCGACGCATACGAGGAACTCTACGGTGTAAAGCCTGCCATCAAGGCAATCCATGCAGGACTTGAATGCGGACTATTCCTCACCAAGTATCCGCATCTCGACATGGTGTCGTTCGGTCCCACCCTGCGCGGTGTTCACTCTCCGTCGGAGAAGATGCACATCCCGGCAGTTGAACGCTTCTGGAATCAGCTTACACTCATATTGAAGAAAGTAGCCGAACTGAACGGCTAACGCATACGACACACCGACAACGCCACGCGTGAACATCAACACCCGTGGCGTTGTTTTATCCCCTAAAAAATCATCCCATGAAATGTATGCTTGAAAAATATTTTTTGTCACTGACAAGAGCCTTGCTGATTCTCACACTTGTCACATCGTGCTCACGCTCCCATGCGCGAAGCACCGTACAGGCACAAAGCAGCGATTCCGCGACAGTAAAGGAAGAGGTGGAGATCATCGATCCAACCGTAATACATCGCCTCACCGACGACGACTACAAGCAAGCCGCCCACGAACTCGGAATAGATGTAGCATCGATAAAAGCGGTAATCGAAATCGAAGCCGGACAGACACATCAGGGATTTTACAAGCCTAATCAGCCGATAATCAACTTCGACCTTACAATGTTCAAGAAGTGGGCTGCGCGTCACGGAATAAAGCTCGGCAAATACTCAAGAAGCAACGCCGTTGTCTTCGCCCGTCCCAACGCCAAAAAGTACGGCTCCTACCAGGCCGCGCAATACGAGCGCCTGAAGTCGGCATTGTCAATCGATTCCATCGCGGCAATCGAAGGGACATTCTGGGGCATGTTCCAGATAGGAGGATTCAACTGGCAGAAATGCGGCACCGAATCGCCCGTGGATTTCGCACGCCGAATGTCGACATCGGAGAAAGAGCAGCTTGAACTGTTTGTCAACTTCCTTAAGTCAAACAATCTCGTCAAATACCTTAAAGCCAAAAACTGGGCCGGATTTGCGTTACGTTACAACGGCCCCTCCTACGCCAAGCGCGGCTATCACACCCGCCTTGCAAAAGCCTACAGCAAGTACAAAAAACAATCCAAAAAGTAATATCCGGTGTGCGACAATATCGTCGCCAATTCGATATTTTGTGTATATTTGCGATGTTGTTAAACCTCTAATTTCATTATTGCAATGAACAAAGCCAAATTATACCTTTCGATGGCATTCTGCATTATTGTGGGAATCGCGGTAATAGCGGGTGCATTCATAGCCATACCATATTATAATGTATGGCAACAGGAGATGTCGGGTCGTGCCGAGTTTGCAAAAGCCGAGCAGAACCGCAAAATCAAGATAGAAGAGGCCAAGGCCAACCTTGAAGCCGAGAAGCTCAACGCACAAGCCGAAATAGAGCGTGCCAAGGGAGCCGCCGAAGCCATAAGAATAGAAAACGGCAGCCTCACCCCTACCTATATCCAATATCTCTGGGTAAGGCAGCAGAACGACCTCAACGACAAGACTGTAATATACGTTCCCACCGAATCCAATCTGCCCATTCTCGAGTCGGAGCGTCTTGCACGCTGACGACCGCGTTACATTCTAAGGCAAGAAACGTTTAAGTTCATCGAGTGACATCGCCCTACGCTTGGCATAGAGACGACGCTGCTCATTGTCGACATCGCCCACGACGAAGTAACGGCTGTCAGGATGCGATATAATCAATCCGGTGGTAGAGGCGGCAGGCGACATGGCGCCGCTCTCGGTCAATGTTATGTCCATATCGGAATATCGGAGCACGCGGTCGGTGAGGAAAATCAACGATTGATCGGGCAGTGACGGATAGCCGATTGCCGGGCGTATGCCTTTGTAGTACTGTTGAAGCACGTGACGCTCGCCGAGCGACTCATCGGGAGCGTATCCCCACAGCTCCACCCTCACCTTTCGGTGCATGACCTCGGTAGCCGCTTCGACAAGTCGGTCGGCAACGGTCTGATACAGGATGGCGCGGTAGTCGTCGCCTTCGTTCTTGTAACCTTCGATTATGCGTTCAATGTCACGCCCCACCGTAACGGCAAACATTCCCATGCTGTCGCGCAACTTGCCGTCACTCTCTACAGGCGCAATGTAATCGGACAACGCAATGCAGTGTCCGTCACGCTCCGAAGGTCGTTGCTGACGCAATGTAGCTATGCGCAACGTTTCTCCATTATGATTGAACAGGATGTCGTCATCACTATCGGATGCGGCCTCGACAAATGCCACCTTCGCCTTGATGCCGCCCGCGATGTCACGCTGAAGCCTGTCGAGCACTCGACCCGCCTCCTTAAGCAACTGCATGGCTTCGGCCGCCTTGTTGACCTTATCGGAAGGAACCGACGCCAGCCACTGTGCGCGACAATGGTCGCAGCCTTTTATCTCCATGACCGATGCCAATGAAGCATCGATCTTCCAAGCCGAGAGGAAAGCTCTCCAATTTATAAACTCACGCGCCTCGGCAATGTCGATGTTCAACTCATGAACGCCGGGGTGAGCTACTGGATAGCAAGGATAGGACAACCGGGGACGCTTTGAGCGGGCCTCGCTTAAAGACAACAGCCCAGCACCGCCCGAATGTGCTCGACGCAACTCAGCCTGAGAGTCACGCAATCGGGCCACTTCCGCTTCATCACCGAGTCGACGGACGGCCGCCGGCATCATGGCAGCGTCACGTGTGTATAGCACAGGGCCGCTGTAGCACGGAGCAATCTTCACGGCAGTGTGCAGCTCCGATGTTGTGGCACCGCCTATAAGCAACGGTATCTTCATCCCCTTGCTCTCCATGAGGCGCGCTACATTGCACATCTCCTCAAGTGACGGAGTGATCAATCCGCTGAGGCCGATGAAGTCGGCATTTTCCGCTATCGCTTTGTCGACAATATCCTCGGCGGGCACCATAACGCCCATGTCGATGATGTCGTAGCCGTTGCAGTTCATGATGACGCCAACGATGTTCTTGCCTATGTCGTGAACATCGCCTTTCACTGTCGCAATCACCATCTTGCCGGCCTTGGAGCTCTCCTTGCCGCGACGCTCACGCTCGATGAAGGGTGTGAGCCATGCCACGGCCTGCTTCATTGTACGGGCGCTCTTGACCACTTGCGGCAGGAACATCTTTCCTGCGCCAAACATCTCACCAACGTTGTTCATTCCGTCCATAAGAGGGCCTTCAATCACCTTCACGGCCGAGCCGAGCATCGTCATTGCATCGGACAGGTTACGTTCCATTCCGTCGACAACGCCTTTTACGAGCATGCGCTCCACACGCTTGTCGGGCGTGAGCGACTGCTCCTCGCTTGAGGAATCGGCAGCAACCGTCACGTTGCCCGACTTTATCTTTTCGGCAATAGCCACGAGGCGTTCGGTAGCATCGTGTCTGCGATTTAACAGCACATCGTCGATAGCCTCACGAAGCTCATCGGGGATGTCGTCGACCGGCATGATAGCTGCCGCGTTCACGATGGCCATGTCCATACCCTTGGCTATGGCGTGGTAGAGGAAGAGTGCGTGCATGGCCTCACGCACGCTGTTGTTGCCACGGAAGGAGAATGACAAGTTGCTCACGCCTCCGCTCACTTTGGCTCCCGGCAGATTGGTCTTTATCCACTCCACGGCCCTTATGAAATCGAGAGCGTAATCGGCATGCTCCTCGATGCCGGTAGCAACGGCGAGGACATTGGGGTCAAATACGATGTCACATCCCTTGAAGCCCACCTTCCCGGTGAGCAGTCGGTAGGCACGGTCGCACACTTCGATACGTCGCTCAAAGGTATCGGCCTGACCTTTCTCGTCAAAGGCCATGACGACCACAGCCGCACCCATCTCCTTTATGTCACGCGCCTTCTTAATAAAGCTCTCCTCACCCTCCTTAAGGCTGATGGAGTTTACAATGGGCCGACCCTGCACACACTTCAGTCCACCGATGACTACGTTCCAGTCGGAAGAGTCAATCATCACCGGCACACGTGCCACATCGGGCTCAACCCCTATGCGTGAAAGGAACGATGTCATACATGCCCGGGCATCGAGCATGGCATCATCCATGTTTATATCGATTATCTGGGCTCCCGCATCGACCTGGTTACGGGCAATGTCGATTGCCTCGTCAATGTTGCCCTCCTTTATCAATCGCAGAAACTTGCGGCTTCCGGCAACGTTACAACGCTCGCCCACGTTAACGAAGTTAAGCCGAGGGGTGACACATAACGGCTCAAGACCTGCAAGCGTCATCTCGGGTTCAACCTCGGGGACGATGCGCGGAGCATATTGCTTGCACAACTCGGCGAGCGCCTTAATGTGCTGCGGCGTGGTGCCACAACATCCGCCAACGATATTCACCCAACGGCGTTGGAGCATGACACGCATTTTGTCGACCATCATTGATGGAGTTTCGTCATACTCTCCCATCTCATTAGGCAGTCCGGCATTGGGATAGACGCTAACAGCGTAAGGATAGGGCTGCAAAGCCTCGACATACTTCATCATGGCATCGGCACCGAAACCGCAATTAAGTCCAATCGACATCGGTTCGCCAAACGACATGGAAGCAACGATTGCCTCCAGGGTCTGTCCCGACAGGGTTCGACCCGACTCGGTAAGTGTCACCGACAACATCAAAGGCACTCTCACTCCTACAATCTCCATGGCCCTTCGAGCCGCCCATATCGCAGCCTTTGCATTAAGGCCGTCATATATAGTTTCGATGAGCAGAGCGTCGACACCTCCTTCAATCAGCGCCTTCATCTGCTCAATATATGTTTCAGTCAACAGATCCCAGTCGACAACGCCGGCCGAGGGGTCGTCGATACCCTGCCCCATCGTAAGCGACTTGCTCGTGGGGCCTACGCTTCCGGCCACCCAACGCATCGCACCGGGATGCTGCGTCATGTATTCATCGGCAGCCTCACGCGCAATTTTCGCCGCGGCATGATTAAGCGCCGTCACATCGTGCTGAAGACCGTAATCGCCAAGCGACACGGCATTGGCATTGAACGAGTCGGTTTCTATAATCATAGCCCCCGCCTCAAGGTATTTGCGGTGAATATTCTTAATCACATCGGGGCGCGTCAGCACAAGCGCGTCATTGCAGCCCTTCAACAGAGCATCGGAAGCGGCGTAACGTTCACCCCTGAAATCATTTTCCGACAAGCCGTAACGCTGGATCATCGTACCCATGGCACCATCCAGCACCAACACTTCACAGCCAGCGGCCTCCATCAACTTAACGGAGCTCTCCTTATAAGACAAAAACTCTATTCCTAACATTGTAACAAGACTTTATAGGCGTAAAATTACGCATAAAAACATTCACGGCAAAAATTCATTTGCGTTTACGCGAGAAAAACGAGCGCATAATCTCGGCACACTCCTCCTCCATGACTCCCGAAACGACCACCGACTTAGGGTGAAACGGAGTGCGTGACGTGAATGTGGTGAACCCTCGCTTTGTATCGGGGGCACCGTAGACAATACGCTTCAGCTGACTCCAGCCTATCGCTCCGGCACACATAATGCAAGGTTCGACCGTGACATAGAGCGTGCAGTCGTCAAGATATTTCCCGCCCAGATAATTGGCGGCAGCCGTGATGGCCTGCATCTCGGCATGGGCCGTGACATCGTTCAACTTTTCGGTGAGATTGTGACCTCGTCCTATTATGCGACCCTTGCTCACCACAACGGCGCCAATGGGCACCTCATCCTCCTCGTAAGCCCTGCGAGCCTCGTCAACAGCCACTTTCATGAAATGGCGATCCTCATCATTTACAATCATAATAAATCGAGGGACATGCCCTCATAAGCAATTATAGTGTTTGGAAATATCTCTTTGGCCTCTTCAAGATGCTTCGCCTCGTCAATGTAACGCTTGGAAAAGTGTCCGAGCACAAGGCGGTTGGCGCCTGCAAGCCGAGCTATTCGCGCAGCCTCGGCAGCAGTAGAGTGACCTCTTGTGCGAGCCTTGTCGGCATACTCGTCGGTATATGTCGCCTCGTGGTAGATAGTGTCCACACCTTCCACCGCAGCCGCTACGCGCTCATCGTAGACAGTGTCGGAACAGTAGGCGTAACTTACCGCAGCATCGGCCGGCAATGTGAGCCACTCATTGGGTATCACACGGCCGTCGTCGGTAACGAAGTTGGCACCGCCCTTTATGGCCTGATATTGGCGTATCGGCACATTATAGAACCGCACCATGTCGCCTCGCAGATGACGCGGCTTTGGCTTCTCGGCAAACACAAATCCCGAGCATGGCACGCGGTGATATAGCGGGAATGACCTCACGACAAGCGAGTCATTCTCAAAAATCACCTCATAGCCTCGCGGATTGATGACATTATAGTGAATCGTGAATGGAGTTTCACGACAGAAAAAGTCAAGCATGGTCTTGAAAATCTCGACACCCTCCTTGAATGTATGTATCGTTATGTCGCCTCCCTCACGCCCGGTAAGCGCCAGTGTCGACACAAGTCCGGGTAATCCGAGGCAATGGTCGCCGTGCAGATGCGAGATGAAGATGTGGGACAACCGCGAGAACTTAAGGCGTTGACGACGCATCGACAACTGAGCCCCCTCGCCACAATCAATCATAAACAGATTGTCGCGAAAGTCCAGCACCTGACAACTCGGCAGATGTCGCAAGGTGGGTGTCGCGGAACCGCATCCTAAATAATTTATTTGAAATTTTGCCATATCCGCAAAGTTAATGCTTTTATTGAAAAATAGAGCCTGAGCCTTGACATTTCATTACAGCCCTTAATAATGAATTTTTATATACAAATGTAAAAAAGTAACAGCTTAGATGGCTCATTTTGCCGTATTCTGGCCCATATTAACATTATTAAGGTTAATTTACGATAAAAAGTTAACCTTTGGTTTGGATATAAATGAATTATAAATTATTTTTGAATCAGTTTTTTCATAGGATTAGATTTTTAAGGTTTACAAGCGGTGCGGTCGTCGTGAGATGATCGCATCGATCTTTTTATAGGGTAGCCCCGACATCAGAACGGCTTGCGATACTTGTCGGGGTTGGTATCGTCGAGAATGCTCAGATAGGACGCATAACGCGACTGCGAAATGTAGTGATCATCAAGCGCTTTCAACACCGCACATCCCGGCTCGTGGGTGTGAGTACAGTTACCGTACTTACAATCGGCCGAAATCTTGAATATCTCGGGGAAAAAGTGGGCAATCTCATGCTTGTCAAAGTCAATGGTACCGAATCCCTTTATGCCCGGAGTATCGATAATCCACCCCCCTTCAGGGAGCGGAAACATCTCGGAAAACGTGGTAGTGTGCATACCCGTATCGTGCATGTCGGAAATAGAACCTGTCCTCAAGTCAAGGTCGGGCAACAACGCATTTATTATCGTAGATTTCCCCACTCCCGAGTTTCCAGAGAATAGCGATATCTTATCCTTCAAACGCTCTCTCAATTCAGTCATGCCTTCACCGGTAAGAGCCGAAATTTCCAATACATCATATCCTATCGTGCGATATAACGATGCCACGGCCTTGCAATACTCCTTATCTTCGTCATCGGTGAGCAAGTCCACCTTATTTATAAGCAACACGGCAGGCACCCTATAGGCCTCGGCCGTAGCAAGGAAACGGTCGATAAATGTTGTAGAAGTAACCGGATGAGCCAATGTAACGACAAGAAAGGCACAATCAAGATTGGCCGCTATTATGTGCGACTCCTTGGATAGGTTGCTTGCACGCCTTATTATATAGTTTTTACGAGGCTGTATGGCAGTTATGAAAGCGTTACCGTCGGGATTGACCGATATTGTCACACGGTCGCCCACAGCTACGGGATTGGTAGTGCGAATTCCCTTCAGACGGAAATTACCTTTTATCTTACAATTGACATCCTCGCCGTTATCGGCGTGAACCACATACCAACTTCCGGTATTCTTTATAACCAAGCCGTCCATATAAAAATATTAAAGTCTATTCACCTATTACCGTAGCGACAATTTTGCGGGAACCTCCGTAATCACGAAACTCACACAGGTATATGCCCTGCCATGTACCGAGATTCAACCGACCGTCGGTAATGGGAATCGTAAGTGACGCTCCCACCATCACCGACTTGGCATGAGCCGGCATGTCGTCATCGCCTTCAAGAGTGTGAAGATAATAAGGAGCATTCTCGGGCACGAGCCTGTTGAAAATCTCAGTCAAGTCGTGACGCACATCGGGGTCGGCGTTCTCATTCAGGGCAAGCGCAGCCGAAGTGTGCTTTACGAGCAGATTCAACAATCCTTTCCTCGGCAGCACCGGGAGCTGACGCAGTATATCGCCCGTCACGAGATGGATTCCGCGACGCCGCGGAGCAAGAGCAAATTCTGTTTGTTCAATCATAATGTCGCAAAGGTAACAAAATTTCCAACTGCTACCAAAAACGCGTCATAGCGATTGATAGTTCGACTCATGCATATTCAAATTTGCTATATTTACACTATCGAGAACTTTTATGAGTGAAATTTGTTAATAAGTTGAGTTATAAATTGCAAAATATATGTAATTTTGTAGCTATTATTGAGAAATATCATTATGTCTAACATTAAAATAACCCAACAATGAACATTGACACTATTGGCACAAATGCCGGTTCCGTATGGAATGCACTTAATGAAGCTGATGCTCTTGGCTTGAAGCAGATTAAGAAGATAACCAAGCTGAAAGACAAAGAGCTTTATGCAGCCTTAGGATGGCTCGCACGTGAAGGTAAAATCCTCATCGCCGAGGGCGAAGACGAGAAAGACCTTATTGTTTCACTTGCTCAATAATGAATTTATATCCATTATAAACCCTTATCAGGAAGGCGATTGACCGTAAGGGCCAATCGCCTTCTTTTACACCACCTCTCCCACATCGATTATATTGTAATTTGCGATGTCATCACTTATGTTAAATCACTTTAAATTTGGCACATAGGCCAATTTTGCAAGCGATTTTGATTAACTTTGTCCGATTTTTTTCACATCTCAAATTTTATTACAATAATAACAACATTATGAACATTGCTAAATCGATTTTAAACTTTGCCTTGCTCGCATGTTGTGTGCTTTTTACAGGATGCAACAGCGATGACGATTCTCCTCTCACATTTTACGGAGATGAGTACTCGGTAAGAGTGGGGGTAAACGAGGGTATTCCGTTTACGGGCGGAACCAACGATCTGTCGGTAAAGGTAGCCAATCCCTACCTTCTTGAAGCATCCATAAGCCAGCTTAAAGGTCTTGTGGTAACCGGCAAGGCTGTAGGACGCACCTCCATCGCCGTAAGCGACAACGGAGTCACACCCCCCGTCAACAAGACACTAAAAGTGAATGTAGTGCCGATGAATCTTGCATTCGTCGTAACGGACAACCAAAGCGGTATTTCAATCTTCAACGCGGGAAACGGCATATTCCTTGCCAAGGAAGGCTCAAATTACAATTTCTATGTAGTGGAGCGCAACACTTCTCTTGACAAGATATACGCCAAAGGCACCTACAGCTTCTCGGTAGAAAGCGGCCGCCCCTACATCACAATGAACTTCCTGGACAAGGGCCAGTCAATGAGCGTAAAATTCTCGCTTGACTCAACTCCTCTCGGACTGTTGAGCATTCTGCAACGTTATCTCGATCCTGAAACACTGAAGGATTTCAAGAATGACAACGCATCAAGCGACGGCCAGTACCTTATGATGTCGGATGTTACAGCATCTTCAAAATACATCAGGGCAGCATTCTCTCCCGTTTACGTGTTGCCTCCGAGTGTATTCGGCATATAAAACCACAATCTAAACTGATTCTACAGGCAAAGGCTGTGAACCGCCTTGCCTGTAGAACCTGACAACTACGAGGGATTTTATTTTTTTGGACTATTTATCTTGTCTTTTATGGTGCTATTTACCAAGACTATAACATCCGGGCGCAATTTAATCATGCTGCTCGTTTTGTTTTCACTTACATTTGAGAGTTGCAAAAAAACAGAAACAACACTCCCTGTCGTGGCTGTCGAGCCATCGCAGGAAGACGATGTTGAAATATACGGAGAATATGTGGGTCGTGTGCGTGCACAACAATTCGTAGAAGTAAGAGCGCGTGTCGAAGGTTATCTTGAACGAATGCTCTTTGAGGAAGGCACATACGTAGACAAGAACCAGGTGCTGTTCATTATCAATCAGGACCAGTACAAGGCCAAGGTTGACAAAGCACGGGCACAGTTGAAAAAGGATGAGTCGCAAGAGCAGAAAGCCAAGCGCGACCTCGACCGAATAAGACCGCTCTATGAGCAGAATGCAGCAAGCCAACTCGACCTCGACAATGCAATAGCCGCCTACGAAACGGCCAAGGCATCGGTGTCGATGAGCAAGGCCGACCTCGCCCAAGCCGAACTTGAACTTGGCTACACAACAGTGCGCTCGCCACTGTCGGGACACATCAGCGAACGTAACGCCGACTTAGGTACACTTGTAGGCCCCGGCGGAAAATCGCTTCTCGCAACCATAGTAAAGAGCGACACCGTGCTTATCGACTTCAGCATGACCGCACTCGACTACCTTAAGAGCAAGGAGCGCAACGTTGACCTTGGTCAACAGGATGCGTCACGCTCATGGCAGCCCTACGTAACAATAACGCTTGCCGACAACACCGTGTATCTGCACAAAGGTCTTGTGGATTTCGCAGAACCGCAGGTCGATCCCAACACCGGAACATTCTCGGTGAGAGCCGAGATGCCCAATCCCGAACGCGCAATCCTGCCGGGACAGTTCACCAAAGTAAAGCTGCTGCTCGATGTACGCGAGCACGCCACCGTTGTGCCCCGCAAGGCGGTGACGATTGAAAAGGGCGGAGCCTACGTATATGTGATGCGTCGCGACTCGACAGTGGAGAAACGCTTCATCGAGGTAGGCCCCGAATTTGAAAACAATGTAGTGGTAGAACGCGGTGTAGTTCCCAACGAAAACATCGTGACAGAGGGCCATCACAAGCTATCGCCGGGCATGAAGGTGCGTGTAGGCACCGTTCCCGCCGAACATCAGGCCGCAACAAAAAACAACGATTCACTTCCCACAGCCACCGAATAACAAAAGCCTATGAAAGTAAGCTTCTTTATTGACCGACCTGTCTTTTCGATGGTTCTGTCAATCCTGATTGTAATAATAGGAGTGATAGGATTGACAATGCTTCCCATCGACCAATATCCGCAAATCACGCCTCCCGTGGTGAAGATAAGCGCGTCATATCCCGGGGCAAGCGCACTGACGGTGTCACAGGCCGTGGCCACACCTATCGAACAGGAGCTCAACGGTACGCCGGGAATGCTCTACATGGAGTCGTCAAGCTCCAACTCGGGAGGCTTCTCGGCAACAGTGACATTTGACATCTCAGCCAATCCCGACCTTGCCGCCGTAGAGATACAGAACCGCATAAAGCTTGCCGAATCGCGACTTCCTACCGAAGTCGTGCAAAACGGCATATCGGTCGAGAAGCAGGCCGCAAGTCAGCTGCTTACGCTGTGCCTCACCTCGACCGACCCTAAATTTGATGAGATATACCTGAGTAACTTCGCGACACTCAACGTAGTCGACCTGCTGCGACGCATTCCCGGTGTGGGACGAGTTTCCAACATCGGCAGCCGATACTATGCAATGCAGATATGGGTACAGCCCGACAAGCTCGCCAACCTCGGCATCACCGTCGCCGACCTGCAAAAGGCGCTTAAGGACCAGAACCGCGAGTCGGCCGCCGGAGTGCTTGGACAGCAGCCCGTTACAGGACTTGATGTGACAATCCCCATCACCACGCAGGGACGACTTTCGTCGGTGAGCCAGTTTGAAGAGATAGTGGTGAGAGCCAATCCCGACGGTTCGATCATACGCCTCCGCGATGTGGCCCGCATATCGCTTGAAGCGCAGTCTTACAACACCGAGAGCGGAATAAACGGCGAAAACGCCGCAGTGCTTGCCGTGTACATGCTTCCCGGAGCCAACGCAATGGAGGTTGCCGACAAGGTAAAAGCCGCCATGGCCGACATAAGCAAGAACTTCCCCGACGGATTGAGCTACAGGATACCCTTTGACATGACCACCTACATTTCCGAGTCAATCCATGAAGTGTACAAGACGCTCTTCGAAGCTCTCGCGCTGGTTATATTTGTCGTGTTCCTGTCGCTGCAAAGCTGGCGAGCCACGCTTATTCCCCTTATAGCCGTGCCCATATCGCTGATTGGAACATTCGGATTCATGCTCATATTCGGATTCTCGCTCAATATCCTCACCCTGCTCGGCCTGGTACTCGCCATAGGTATAGTGGTGGACGACGCCATAGTGGTGGTCGAGAATGTCGAACGCATAATGGACGAGGAGCATCTGCCGCCCTACGAAGCCACACAGAAGGCGATGAAGAGCCTTACAAGCCCCATTATCGCTACCTCGCTGGTTCTGGCAGCCGTGTTTGTCCCGGTAAGCTTCCTCGGCGGAATCACGGGACAGCTCTATCGTCAGTTCACCGTAACCATCGTGGTGTCGGTGCTCCTTTCAGCCGTGGTGGCATTGACGCTAAGCCCCGTTATGTGCTCGCTAATACTTAAGCCCAGTACGCCCAACGAGAAGAAGAACATCGTATTCCGTAAAATCAACCAATGGATAAGCACCGGAAACAACCATTACATCCAGATAATATGCCAGACACTGCGCAACAAGAAGCGCGTTATGGCGGCATTCGGTGTAATGATTGCGTTGATTTTTCTCATAAACCGGCTCATGCCTACGAGCTTCCTCCCCATTGAGGACCAGGGTTACTTCAAGGTAGAGCTTGAACTTCCCGAAGGTGCGACACTCGAAAGGACACGCCAGGTAACCGAGCGTGCAGTGAGCTACCTGATGGCCAATCCGGCAGTAGAGTACGTGCAAAGTGTGGCAGGAAGCAGCTCACAAGTGGGCACGAGCCAGGCACGCAGCGAACTAACCGTGATACTGAAGCCTTGGGAAGAACGTGACGATGAAACAATCGACGACATAATGGAGGTGGTGAAACATGACCTCGCCGAATATCCCGAATGTAAAGCCTATCTGTCGCGTCCGCCGGTAATTCCCGGACTCGGAACCTCGGGCGGATTTGAGATGCAGCTTGAAGCAAGAAGCGACGCCACCTTTGACGATCTTGTCAACGCCACCGACACCCTGCTCTACTATGCGTCACAGCACAAGGAGATTACGGGACTGTCGTCGTCGCTTCAAGCCGACATTCCGCAACTCTACTTCGATGTCGACCGCGACAAGGTGAAGTTTGCAGGCGTTCCGCTCGCCGATGTATTCGCAACGATGAAAGCCTATACAGGCTCGGTCTATGTCAACGACTTCAATATGTTTAACCGCATATACCGCGTCTACATCCAGGCCGAAGCTCCCTACCGCGAGCATCGCGAAAACATAAACATGTTCTATGTAAGAGGCAGCGGCGACTCCATGGTTCCGCTCACTTCGCTCGGCAACACATCCTACACCACAGGCCCCGGCAGCATAAAGCGATTCAACATGTTTAACAGTGCCGTAATCAGGGGTGAAGCGTCGAAAGGCCACAGCTCGGGACAGGCCATGGAGATTCTCGAAGAGATTGCCCGCGAACACCTTCCCGAGAACATAGGCGTTGAATGGAGCGGACTATCCTATCAGGAGAAACAGGCCGGAGGCAAGACCGGACTTGTGCTGTCGCTCGTGTTTCTTTTCGTATTCCTTTTCCTTGCAGCCCTTTACGAGAGCTGGACGGTGCCGGTAGCCGTGTTGCTGTCACTGCCCGTCGCTGCATTGGGAGCCTATCTCGGAGAGTGGATGTGCGGTCTTGAAAACGACATATATTTCCAGATAGGTCTCGTAATGCTAATGGGTATGGCCGCCAAGAACGCAATCCTTATCGTAGAGTTTGCCAAAGAGCAGACCGACAAGGGCGACGATGCCTACGAAGCGGCACTATTCGCCTCAAAGCTGCGATTCCGCCCCATCCTCATGACTTCGCTGGCGTTCATTCTCGGAATGTTGCCGATGGTCATCGCCTCGGGTCCCGGATCGGCCAGCCGACAGGCCATAGGCACGGGCGTGTTCTTCGGAATGATATTTGCCGTCGTATTCGGCATCCTGCTTGTGCCCTTCTTCTTCGTAATCGTATATCGCTCAGTCGCCAAGTTCAAGGTGATACGCCGAGGCATAAAATTACCTTCGTTCAAAAAATGATTCACTGTATATGAAATCCAAATTGCTACTTTCGCTAGTCGTCGTGACACTTATGAGCTCATGCAAGCTCGGACATAAGTTCTCACAACCCGACCTCTACCTGCCGCAGAGCATCGACACGATGCAGGTCGAGGAGGCGTCGATCGCCGACATGCAGTGGTGGCAGATATACACCGACACCACCCTGCAAGCCTTGATAAACAAGACTCTTGAAAACAACAAGGACCTCAAGATAGCCGCCGCACGCATCGCCCAGATGGCGGCCATGAAGCGCATCGACAACGCCAACATGCTGCCACAGCTCAACGGCAACATCTACGCACAAAAAGAGGCGCTGAATTATGGCGGCGACCACTACAAGAACGATCCCGAAGCGGGCATAAAGGCCACAATAACATGGGAGGCCGACCTGTGGGGCAATCTGCGATGGGCGCGCGACAAAGGCATAGCGCAATACCTTGAAAGCGTGGAAAATCGCCGGGCCCTGACGGTGAGCATCATTGCACAGGTAGCGCAATCCTACTTCGAGCTCGTGGCTCTTGACAACGAGCTTGCAATCGTGCGCCGCACACTCAATGCACGAAAGGAGGGCGTGAGGCTTGCAAAACTGCGCTTTGAGGGCGGATTGACTTCGGAAACGCCCTATCAACAGGCGCAGGTGGAGTATGCCAAAACCGCCACCCATATTCCCGTGCTTGAGCGCGACATCACCCTTAAAGAGAACGAGATAGCCTTTCTTGCCGGAGAGTATCCCCGTCACATCGACCGAGTGCGTGAACCGAGCACGATACTTCTCCCCGAATCGCTTCCGATAGGCCTGCCGTCGACGCTGCTTGAACGCCGTCCCGACATACGCGCCGCCGAGCAGAAGCTTATAGCCGCCAACGCCGCAGTGGGAGTGGCATACACCAATATGTTTCCCCGGCTTTCGCTAACGGCCACCGGCGGAGTCGAGAGCGATGATTTCAGCAATCTGTTCAAATCGCCCATGTACTACCTCAGCTCCAATCTGCTTGGTCCGATACTTGACATGGGACGCCGACGCAGCGCCTACAAGGCTCAGATTGCGGCTTACGAGCAAGAGTGCTACAGCTACGAGAAGTCGGTGCTAACTGCATTTAAGGAGGCTCGTAACGCAATCGTCGACTTCAACAAAGTCAAGGAGATTCATGAGTCGATGGTGCAGCTTGAACGCTCGGCCAAAACCACAATGGACATAGCTCAGCTGCAATACATCAACGGAGTGATCGGCTACATCGATGTGCTCGATGCCCAACGTAGCTACTTTGACGCCCAAATAGGTCTTAGCAATGCCGTGTGTAGCAAGCAACTTGCGCTCGTGCAGCTATATAAGGCTCTCGGCGGAGGATGGTAACAACACATAGAAACAACGAGTGGGATTGAATCATTAATGAATCAATCCCACTCGTCATTTTTTATTAACTTCGTTAAGGAAGTGAATTACCAACCGTTGTAGTGGATGTTTTCGGGTTTCCACTTGTCCTTGGGATGGTGTTCACCGGCGGGATATCCCATCGGCACTACCGCAAGAGGCATTATAGAAGCCGGCATTCCAAGAACTTTGCGCACTGCATCGATGCGGCTTTCATCGGGATAAACAGCTGTCCAAACGGCACCTACACCAAGGGCATTGGCTGCGATGAGCATGTTTTCGGTAGCAGCCGAAACATCCTGAATCCAGAATGCCTGTCCGTCGCCTTCGAGTGCCTTGTCCAGGTCGCCGCAAGGAATGATGGCAAGCGGTGCGTGCTTGAGCATCTTGGCGTAAGGAAGGCCTTCGGCAAGGCTGTCGAGGATTTCACGCTTATCAATAACTACAAACGCCCACGGCTGACGATTGACAGCGGTGGGAGCCGACATTGCCGCACGCAGAATCATGTCGACAGTGTCCTTTGCAATCGCACGCGAAGCATCGTACTGGCGCACACTCGTGCGGGTATATATGGCGTCAAGAGCCTGATTGGATTCAACAGCTGGAGCTTTCTCGCTTGATGTCGAATTGTTACAACTTGTAGTGGTCAACATTGTTGCAATTGTTAAGATGGCAATAGCCAATTTAGTTAATTTCATAATTTATCTTGTTATTTATAATGATGATGATTGCTAATTTGTTCACAGGCCATAAATTTAACGAATTTATCTTTAATACCCAATTTAATACCGAGAATCATGATTTATGAGTAAATTTGCATCAATATTCTCAGACAAAGAAATGGCAACACGCAGAAAAAGCAACAACAATACACGACGAAAGAAAAAATCGGGAAAAAACGGTCTTAGCAGAACGACAAAGTCATATCTCGCTTCACTGTGCACCCTTGTACTGGTGCTCATCGCATTGGTGTCGAAAAGTTTCTCGGGATGCAAGACACTAAACGGAGGATTCCTGTCGCACGGGCACATCCCCGGCCTTGAACGGGTAGTGACGGCCAAGGGTACACCCGAACAGATCGTGAGCTACGAGGGCATGACGATTTCCTATAATCCGGCAAAGCATGTGCCCAACTGGGTGGCATGGGAGTTGACCGCCGATGAAACCCGGGGCAAGGAACCTCGTGCTCAGAACTTCCAGGCCGACGAATCGGTAGCGGGATGCGCCGATCCATGGGACTACTCCTATTCGGGATATGACCGCGGACACATGGCCCCGGCAAGCGACATGAAGTGGAGTCGAAATGCCATGAAGGAGTCATTTTACATGACCAACATCTGTCCGCAGGTGAAATCGTTTAATTCGGGCACATGGAAGCGACTTGAGGAGAAGTGCCGCACATGGGCGCAATGCGACAGCGCAATTGTAATCATAGCCGGCCCCGTGCTGACCGACAGCATTACCGAATCGATAGGCGACAACCGGGTGGCTGTGCCAAAGCGATTTTTCAAGATAATAGCGTCGCCCTATGCCAACCCTCCGCGAGGCATAGCGTTTATCCTCAACAACGGCAAGAACAAGGGAGGACTGCAGGAAGCCGCCGTGAGCATCGACAGCGTGGAGTCGCTCACCGGTCATGACTTCTTCAGCACCCTGCCCGACGACATCGAGCGGCTTGTGGAGTCGCAATGCCGTTTCCACTATTGGAGTACACTAAAACCCACCGAAAAATGACAATTCACGACAATAACGACACGATATGCGCCATATCGACTCCTCACGGGGTTGGTGGCATAGCCGTAATACGCATAAGCGGCCGCGATGCCATAGCCATAGTTGACCGACTGTGGAAAGGCCGCCGGCTGTCGGAATCGGCAAGTCACACCGCTCACCTTGGCACAATAGTCGACGACAATAGCGAGATTCTCGATCAAGCCGTAGCCACGGTGTTTCGCGGCCCCAACTCATTTACGGGCGAGGATGTTGTCGAGCTGTCGGTCCACGGTTCAAAATGGATACAGCGCGAAACGATAAATCTGCTCGTCCGCACGGGATGCCGCATAGCCGATGCCGGCGAATTCACACGCCGCGCATTCGCTTCAGGCCAGCTCGACCTTGCCGAGGCTGAAGCCGTGGCCGATGTCATTGCATCGTCGTCGCGTGCGGCCCATCGGGTGGCCATGCGACAGATGCGCGGCGACTTCTCGGGCCGATTGAATTCACTGCGTGAGCAATTGCTTGAACTGGCTTCGCTTCTTGAACTTGAGCTTGACTTCTCGGAGGAGGATGTGGAGTTTGCATCGCGTCGGAAACTGCTCGACCTCGCCGACGAAATACACAGTGTGGTGACGCGCCTTGCCGCAACATTTGCCACCGGCTCGGCTCTGAAGGAGGGTATTCCGGTGTCGATTGTGGGTGCCACAAATGTTGGCAAATCAACGCTGCTCAACCGATTGCTGCACGACGACCGGGCAATCGTGAGCGACATACACGGAACTACCCGCGATGTAATCGAAGACACGATGGAGATAGGCGGCGTGCTGTTTCGCCTAATCGATACGGCAGGCCTTCGTTCGACCACCGACACAATAGAGGCATTGGGCATCGAACGCACCATCAACAAGCTGAAGAATGCATCGATAATATTGTGGATGGTCGATGCGACCGCCGGACAAGAGAACGCAGCGAAATCATGGGCTGAAATAGAATCACATCTATCGCCCGAACAACACCTCATAGTGGTGGTAAACAAGATTGACGCCGGCAACATAGACATAACTTCGCTTCTGCCCGAAGGGACCACGGTAATAAAGCTGTCGGCACGAAACGGCGAAGGCATATCGGCTCTCGAACAAGCCCTGGTGAATGCATCGGGCACAGGCGACCTGTCGCAAAACGACATCATGGTGACAAATGCCCGCCACTACGAGGCGCTGACTCACGCCGCCAATGCCATAGCCCGCGCAATCGACGGCCTAAAAGCCGGTCTGTCAGGCGACTTCATCGCCCAAGACATACGCGAAACCCTCCACTACCTCGGCGAAATCACCGGCGCCATCACCACCCCCGACATCCTCGCCACCATCTTCTCCCGCTTCTGCATCGGCAAGTAATTAGTTGATTATCAATACGTTATATTGATAGCAACTGACTGATACTGAACGATAAAACTTAACTCTTACAAGAACGCCTGATGCTGATAACTGTCAGTGTCAGGCGTTTTTATGCACCATTTTGTACGGATTTTGTACGACAGCGACTCATTTCACCCCAAGCGTCAGCAAGGTGGTGGAGGTTTGCGGACGTAGACGGACGTCAACGGACGCGCACGAACAAACTAAGGCGAAATTAACACCAACGAAATGAGTAGCAACATTAAAATTGAAAGAATCTGCGAGTGGTGTGGAAATCGTTTTTTGGCTCAGACTACGGTTACACGCTTCTGCTCCAAAAGATGTTCCGAGCACTCCTACAAGGAGCGCATGAGACAAAAGAAGATGGCTCTCTCCAATCAAGAGACTATCCAATACAATCCTGACCGAAAGAGTCGGGAGAAGGATTTTTTGACACCCACGGAGACTGCCCAATATCTCGGTGTCGGCAGAACATACATTTATGACTGCATCAACCGAGGTAAAATCAAGGTGACGAGGATCGGAAGAAAAACACTCATCAGCAAAGCCGATATTCAAGCGATGTTCGATTTTCTTTCACCGAAAGAAAGTGAGCCGGTCAAAGTCACCGAGAAAAAAGGAAAGTCCATTTCCGAGTTTTATACTCGCGCTGAGATTCGTGAGAAATATGGAGTGAAGGATTCATGGATTTACAAGGTTGTTGCTGAGAATAATGTACCGAAAACTATTCTTCGCGGCAAGGCTTATTTCAGCAAGAGCCATATCGACCGGCTTTTCTCGGCGAGAAAGGAGAACCCTGAAATTACGGAATGGTATTCAGTAGAGGACATACAGGAAAAGTATGGCATGACCCTCTCGGCAATCTATTCGCTGGTATCGAAAATTGGCATACCGAAGCGCAAGGAGGGCCCGAAGGTATATTACTCCAAATATCACTTCGATGTAGCGAAAGGTGCCAAGTCAGCCGAGGATGTCGAATTTATTTCGGTGGCTGATGCCATGGGAAAATACTCTCTGACGCGCGACCAGCTCTATCACTATGTCAAGACATACAAGATAACCAAGCTCCGCTGTGGCAAGTATGTAAAGCTGAACGTCAAGGAGTTAGAAGCATTGTTCAATCCAGAGATTCGGTTATAATCCGGTGATTTTTCTCACCATATAACCACCTTCTACCTTTGCACATTATAATTCAAAAAACAGTATAATATGGAATCAGCAACCATCACCAAAGTGACACTCCGTCAGGAGAAACTGCGTAGCGGCAAACTTTCGCTCTACCTCGACTACTACCCACCCATTTGGAATCCGCACATCAAGAAGATGTCGCGGCGCGAGTTCCTCGGCCTCTATCTCATCGGCAAACCGAAAGACAAGTTTGAGCTTGATTACAACGAGGAGATCCTGCTCAAAGCACGAGGTATCCGTGCAACCCGTGAACTTGCAATCATCAATGAAGAGTTCGGCTTCCTCGACCGCACCAAGAAACAGGCAGACTTCCTTGAATATTTCGAGAGCAAGACCAAAGAGAAATATCAGAAATGGGAAATTGTGTATAAGCACTTCAAAGACTTCTGCAATGGTAGATGTCTGATGAAAGATGTGACCATCGGACTGTGCAACGATTTCCGCACCTATATTCTCAAAATCCGCGTCAAGCAATCCGGCAACATCATATCCCGCAATTCTGCCGCCGGATATTGGTCAACGTTCCGAGCATTGCTGAAACTGGCATATAAGGAGGGTTGGCTCCGCGAGAATGTCAATGACTATCTTGACCGCATCGACTGGGAGGAGCCGAAAATAAACTACCTCGAAATAGAGGAGGTAAAACGCCTCGCCGCCACTCCCTGCAAAGTAGATGTGCTGAAACGAGCATCGTTGTTCGCCTGCATGACCGGACTACGCATCAGCGATATTCTCCAGCTCCGTTGGGAGAATATCGAAGTGTCACCCGACGGCGGCTACTGTATGCGTATCCGTACTCAGAAGACCAAGACGCAGGCGACATTACCGTTGAGCGACGAAGCTCTGTCGTATTGTGGCGAACCGGGACATGGCATGGTATTCAGAGGTCTGAGCCGCTCCCACACCCGCGAGCCATTCAAGAAATGGCTCAAAGATGCCGGTATCAAGAAGAAAATCACCTTTCACGGCCTCCGTCACACCTACGCAACATTACTGATTACCAATGGCACCGACATCTACACCGTCAGCAAAATGCTAACGCACAAAAACGTGGCTACGACTCAGATCTATGCCGAGGTCATCAGCCAAAAGAAGCGAGATGCCGCTAATTCCATCTCGCTGAAATAACTTCCAAGTGAAATATCCCAAATATTAAAAGCGAATCACCCCAAAAACACCAAATAAATCACCCCAAAAACACCGATTTGTGTTGAATCATCATAACCTGTGTACGCAGAAAGCTACGCGATGCCGCTAAAATTCAATTATCCTGAAATAAAATAATTAGCATATAAGCTAATTATCTCGAAATTTTGTTATATCTTTGTAGACGAATTATGAGTAAGAAAGTAAAAATAGAGCCTGTGAGGTCTTCCGAATCGGCAAGCCTCTACACCATCATCTTTGAGGATGGTGATATGTCGGAGTTCGCAAAATTCCTTAACCGCTTCAAGGACAATGGCAAACTCCAGCGTGACTATCAGCTGATTCTGTATGCCCTGCAAAAAATTCTGGAAAATGGAGTGCAGGAACGATATTTCCGTCCCGAGGGGAAATATGCAGACAGGGTATGCGCACTCCCGATTGACTCAGGCAAACTGAGATTATATTGCCTGAGAATTTCGGATAAAATATTGATTCTTGGCAATGGAGGTATTAAGCAAACAAAGACATACAATGAGAATCAGGAACTCAATGGTTATGTCATGGATCTTCAGAAATTTGATACGCTATTAAAAGCAGCTGAGAAAGACGGATCCATCATTGTCGAAGAAACAGTCCTGAATGGAATAACCGATAAAACATTTGAGTTATGAAAACTACAGCCCAACTATTCGATGAGTGTCTTGCCACCGTTCAGAACGATGTCAAGATGGAACTTGATATGTCGTTTGCCCTTGCTGATAAGATTGACATGATTCTTCGTGAAAAGAATATCAGTCAGAAACAGTTGGCAAAAAAGATGGGCAAGACCGAAGCAGAAGTATCTCGATGGCTTGGAGGTACACACAATTTCACCTTACGGACTATCGCAAAGATTTCAGATGCTCTCGGTGTCAAACTCCTGACAATCTAAGTTTTACCATATATGTATAAGAACAATATTTATCTCGATGCTATGTAGGTGTTTAATCTGCTTACGAATTGTCGTAGGCACAAACTCTTACATAACGATGAGCAGAAGTAAAAGAAAAACTCCCATGAGTACATTCGCCGATTCTCAGAAAGAGGACAAGCGAATTGCAAACCGAATCTTCCGACGTAAAACCAAACAAGCTATCCATTCCGGCATTGAACCGCCTTATAGACTCCGTGAAGTCAGTGATGTATATGGATTTGCTGGCGATGGAAAAACATATTGGGGATTCGATTATGGAAAGATTGACCGCTTAATGCGAAAGTGAGCAATACGATGGAGACATCTTCATGAAGTCTTCATCGTGTTCTTTTTATATAACCAGACCGTTCCACTCTGTACTGATAATAAACTCTGAGACAGCAAGTATTTGATTTAATAGTCGTAGTTTGAACTATTATTGTCATAATTTTGGATTAATAGTCGCAAGTACGACTATTAAAAAGTTATTAGATCTGGAAATCTACCATTGGTAGGGCGAACAATTCAGTGGGTTAAATTGTCTATAAAGACGTAAAAATCTTTAATCCACTATTTGTTTATGAAGGAAACGCCCCAGCGCTTGAGGAGCTTTGCTCCCCCTACCCGGGACAAAATTTTTATCTGGAGTGCCGTGGTTGCCGGTTGCGGCATCATGGCTTTACTTGTTCGTCATGCCGCCATATCCCGTTTCGGCACTGACGAATTTACCGGCAATGTACTCTTTGCCGTTTTCCTTGTCCTCACAATCGGTCTATATTGCGGATTCCAGTCGGCAATCGAAAGTCTGTTTGACCGTATCTTCCGCAGAAAGGAGAGCGTTGCCATAATGAGCACTCTTGCCGGAGAAGAAGTAGCAGTCACAGTCGTCGACGAACCTCTAACCCAAATGGAGTTTTCTGCGTCCGCCGAAAATACGGCTGTGGAAGAAGAGCCATATTTTACCGGCGATGATTATCCGGAAGATTACAGTGGCGGAGAAATCGTTGAGGAAAAAGATGACGATGCAGAATATGTAGTGCTAAATGGGCAGATGGTCAAAATCGGTCCTATTGACGTTGATGATGTCGTGTTCGTGGAACTCGAACATAATATCCGTGAATACAGCAGTTTGCAGGAGCGCATAGAGGCTCGCGGCGAATATCCTTATTTCGAGGATTATATGGGTGGCCATGGACTTGACGAGGTTTTGGAATCGGATGCCCTTTATAACGAGTGGGTGAGCCTCCAGCCCAAACATATCAAGAAAGAACTCGAACTCGGCATATATCGCGTACGCGCCTATCCGGAGTCCAACGACAGTATCGGCTGTTTCACGAAGACGGCGAAAGAAAAACGCATCAAGGAGGATAACGGCAATATCCGCATTGAGGAATGGGAGGAGGAAGCTTATATCTCCGCCGATGGCGATGTCTATTACTCCGACCAACTGGAGGCCGCTATCAAGGCTTTGAAATCGGATAAGGAACAGTCAGAACTCCAAATGAAACTTCTATCGCAGCATGAACTGTGCAATGCAGCCCACGAGGAACTCAAAGAGGAGGATATGAAATTCAGTATGGCTCAGATTGAGTTTCTCTGCGCTTACATCACCCACATGATGCAGCCATATCTTGATGCTGACGAGTTACAGAAACTCCATCATAACGCCAAAATCTGGACGGTTCACGAAATGCCGCCATTCACGCCGGTGAATCTGCGGAGCAACCATCTGACAAAAGAAGACCTCAAACATCTCGGCTACAACGTAGGCAAATTCCTCAGACTCCAAGGCGGTGTCATCGCTCGCTTTGTCAAGAAAGTTTTCGAGAAGCCTTTTGAGAGCACACAGATCCGAACCATCGAGCAGAAACTCCGGGAGAGTAAATCCACAAAAGAAAGAATCCCCATACATACCCGCGACCAAATGGAAAAACTGTTCAAGCATTTCCAACGTTACGGCAACATCAATCTTGACATACTCAATAGAGCCTGATACCTCTATCAAGATATTTCAGCGGATAACAATGGCACAATCGCCGGAGTTATCTGCTTTTTCCTTTGTTCCGAAATAGGAAGTGCCCATATAAGCCATTGCCCTTCAACTATTTTGTGCAAATGCTTGTTATTGTAATACAAATACATTAACTTTGCAACATAAAATATTACGATATGGATATAGCACTTCCCAAAAAGAATCAGAGTTTCCGACTGCCGGTTGAGCTTATTGAACGGCTGCGCCAGCTTGCCAAGCGTCAAAACAGAAGTCTCAACAACTATGTAGAGACTCTGCTACTCGATGCCGCATACAGTGAGCCTAATGAAATCACACTCGCGGCAATGAAGGAAGTCCAAAGTGGTGCATTGCGCAACTCCGCTCCTCTTGATTTATCCTCAGTAGAAGCGATGGAACGCTCCATGGGATTATGAAGAAGCTACACCCTACCACCCAATATAAAAAGGATTACAAACGCTTCCGCAACAATCCTAATAAGTTGAAAAAACTTATGACTGCACTTAACATGCTCCAGTCGGAAACTCCAATTCCGCCTGAATATTATCCGCACATGCTTACCGGGAACTATGCCGGATATATGGAATGCCATGTTGAAGGCGACTTTCTGCTTATTTGGTTTGACCCTGACACCGACCAAATAGACCTTGTCCGTCTCGGTTCTCATTCGGAACTTTTCAGACAATAATTTTATTTTACAAGACACCACGGCCTAATTCGGAAAACGCATAATAACGTCCGTAACTTGACGGCTTCCAACCGCAAGTTACGGACGTTTATTTCTACAAAGAGTTTTCTCTGTTGAAGATTTGTCCTGTCTGAGAAATCAGGGCATAGATTGTCATGTCCAATTAGGAGTGACAATCATAAATCACCACAAAATCACTCCATCCCTCATATTTTCACCACACAAATAATTTCTTCTTTTCGCTACTGTTTCTCAGTGTGTTAACACTTGCCGGGCGGTTATTTCACAGGAGTGAGAATGGTTAAGTTGATAACCCCCAACTCACTATTTTACTTTGCGTTAGAATTTCAGAATAACTTCTAAAACGCAAAATAAAATGGAAGCATCCACAATCACCTTCGACCAACTGCCCCACGTGGTAGGCGGTCTCTCTGAGAAACTCGACCGAGTGCTTGAGCTGCTTGAAAAGGCAGGCTTAACCGGCCACTCCAAACAGTCCAAGCCCTCGCGCAGACTCGTGTATGCGAAAGAGGCTTGCCAGATAATAGGCAAGTCACTTTCGAGTCTCTACCGCGGCATCAAGGCTCCGAATGACCCCATTCCGAGCTATAAGCGCGGCAAACTCCTCTATTTTTATGAGGATGAACTGTACGCATGGATTGAGAGCGGACGCAAACATTCCGTCGCCCCAACCCTCGCCGAAACTGCGGCTGCCATAACTGCCGGAATGAAACGCCGTCCCCGTGGTGGATATAATTTCTAAGCCAATGGAAAGAGATTACACACAATCCACGACCAACGCATTTCCGGTGCATGTGCTGCCAGAAAGATTACAGCGCATCATCCGTGAGTTGCATGACAGCAACGGTTTTCCGTTCGACTACACCGCAGCTTCAATGATGGCCGCATTGTCGGTTGCGGTCGGCAATTCTCATCGCGTGGAAGTGAAACGCAACTGGCATGAATCTGCAATCCTCTATATAGCGATTGTCGGTCGCCCCGGAGCCTGTAAGTCACATCCGCTGGCATTCGCAATGCGTCCGCTCGTCAACGCCGATTGGAAAAACAATCTGGACTATCAGAAAAAGTATGCCGAGTATCAGCAGGCGATAGCCATGAGCCGCAAGGAACGTGTTCACGCCGGATTCGATCAATTCCCGAAAGAGCCGAAACGTCTGCGCTATCTCGTGTCGGATGTTACGCAGGAGGGTCTGAGTGCCATTCACTCCCATAATCCGAGAGGTCTGTGCCTGTGGGTTGACGAGCTGTCGGCATGGTTCAAGAACTTCACCCGCTACAACAATGGCTCGGAGGAACAATTCTGGCTGTCGGCTTTCAACGGCAGTACGACAATGTCTGATCGCAAGAACTCGCAGAACTCCATCTTCATCAAGCGACCGTTCATTTCGGTGGTCGGGACAATACAGAAACGTCTGCTTACCGAACTTGCCAACGGCGAGAGAACAGCCAACGGATTTATCGACCGCATCCTGTTCGCCATGACGGAATCATCCGGCAAACCGAAATGGCAGGAGGATGAGGTAAGCGAAGACCTCGACAACGCATGGGAATCCATACTTACCGCTATTCTCTCGGTGGAGTGCCGACTCGATGATGAAGGGGAACCGATACCTATAATTGTGCGGTTCACACCGGTGGCGAAGCGGATACTCTATGAATGGCAACACCGGAATGCCGAGATGTGCGACAATGAGATTAACGACACGGTTGTCAGTTTCTTCTGCAAGCTCGAAATCTATGTAATCAGATTCAGCCTGCTGTTGCGAATGGCGCGATGGGTATGCGACGAAGAACAATCGCCACCAGAAGAAATCGGAGATAACGATGTAGGCGGTGCAATTGAGTTAGCGGAGTATTTCCGACACAACGCCCTCAGCGTACTCACTTGCATCAGCGAGGAGAAGCTGAACGAACTACACCGCACGGTGTATGACCATCTCGCCGAAGAGTTTTCGACAGCTGACGGCATCCGCGTGGCAGCGAGGTTCGGGATGAAAGACCATACCTTCAAGATGTTTCTCACCCGTAATCTCAACACTCTCTTTCGCCGGGTACGTCAAGGCCTCTATCGTAAGCAATCATGTTACTCCGCTAACAATGTTACTCTCCCTACCAATGAAATCGAAACAGAGTAAGCGAATGGTTGCCGATAACGGCACCCTCGGCAGTCGTATGTGGCCGCCGGTACGTGATATGCCAAAAAGCCGGCACTCTGCCCACTCCGACAATCCCGAATGCTAAACCGGACGCAAGTCCATAAACACCAACAAAAATTCCAACTGTAAATAAAAGCAATCCTCAGTCATCTGAAGTGACTGATATTTTCAATAACTCAAATCTTTCCGAAACTGTGGAAAATCACGTCAACTCCGATGTCCAGCCAATGGCCGGACAGAGCGAAAATGCTCAACCCAAGTCCACCCGTCCCACCGCCAAGCAGCGCAAGAGCGACCTCGAAGATTACCGAAAGGCATCCTTCACGCTGATTAAGCTCGGCAAGGACAACAAGCATCAGGTTGCAATCAGCAACGACACGTTTGACCGCGTGGAACGCATCGCCCGATTCTTCGGCGGTCCCGGCTACAGCGTCAGCAACTTCATCGAGCATATCATAAATGAGCATCTCGACAACAACGCCGCCAACTACGAAAGCTGGTTCACACTGATAAGTAAATCGTTCTGACCACTGCCCCTAAGCAGTGGAAATGGCGAAGCCATCGGCAACGCCGGTATCCGGATAATCTGTCAAGATTAGGAGGATAGCAAGGTAGTGGCAATGTAAACATTTCCGACCTTGCATCCTCCGTTACCGGGCGGCTGGAGTCCGTTCCCGATGGTCACAAGTCAAATCTCAAAACTCTGAAACAATGACATTCCAAAAGAAAAAGAAGGCTCCTCCGGGAGTAGAAAAGAAGTCCGGCAAGACATTCGTCGTCAGCGTCCGGCTGGACGAAGAACAGCACAAGACTGCACTTGAAAAATGCCGTAAATCCGGCAGAAAATTATCCGACTATTGGCGTCGCGCCCTGCTCAACGCCGAGGTAATACAGGTTGCCAGACCCGAAGACATGGCACTTCTGCGCCAGATCGGAAGCATGGCAAACAATCTCAATCAGCTTGCCAAGAAAGCCAACGAAGCGGGATTCAAACTCGTGCAATGGTCGCTCGACTCGCTGAGCAAGGAGATAAAATCACTCTATTCCAAACTGTCGCATGATTGGAAGCATCACTAAAGGGAGCTGTTTTTCGGGTTGCGTGGAGTATGCCCTCGCTCTGAAAGAGAAAAATAAAGAGGCTCGGCTACTCCACTCCGAGGGTCTTCTGACCGATACGCCAAAGGATATTGTCGACGGATTCGAGTGTCAGCGACATCTCAACAGTCGCGTCCAACACTGGTGCGGACACATTTCTCTATCCTATTCGCCGGAAGATTCGGCACGGCTTCCCGATGAAGCAATGGTGAAACTCGCGCTGGAATACATGGAGAAAATGGGCATCAAGAACACCCAGTTCATCATTGTCCGGCACCTTGACAAGGAGCATCCTCACTGCCACATCGTGTATAACCGCGTCGACAATGACGGCCGATGCGTGAGCGACAGTTTCGAGTATTACCGCAGCAACGCCATCTGCAAGGAACTTAAATTGAAGTATGGTCTGACCTTCGGCGAGAACAAGGACAAGGTGAAAGTCGACCGTCTGAAAGGACGAGCAAAAACCCGTCAGGAGATTTACCTCGCGGTTCAAGCCGCCAAACGGACAGCAAAAGACTGGACTTCTTTCCAACGCGAACTGGCTCAGAAAGGCATCTCAGTGAAAAAGAAATTCCGCCGGAACTCGACCGAAGTCGAAGGCCTATCCTATACGAAGGATGGTCGAAAGTTCAAGGCTTCGCAGATTGACCGCGACGGCAGATGCTCTTACGCCATAATTTGCAAGGCACTCGAAAGGAATAAAAACAGTCAGGCTCAACCGGCGGCATCCGCTCCGAAACAGATGCAATCCCACCCCAAACAGGAATCCGGCGCCATTGGCAAAGCCATAGAAGCCGGAGCCGATATTGCCGAAAATCTCGGCAACGCAATCGGAGGTCTCTTCCAAGTCGGCCCTGCCTACGACCCGGAAGAGGAGGCGTTCATCCGCGAGATGAATCGCCGCAAAAAAAGAAAAAGAGGCAGAAGTCTGTAACTTCAAAAATCAAAAACAGTGAAACAAGAATTTGAAAATTCACCGGAGAACTATCTCCAGAACATCGCTGATGACCTCAGCAGCATCAGCGGAACCTGCAATGAAATCAAAGAGACGCAGCTCAACTGCGCAACTACCGACGACCTGAACAATCTGGGCACATCGGTAACATCAGCCGTCATTGAGAAAGTCGGTGATATGAAAACATCCGTCGAAAATCAGACCAAGACAGTCGGCGAAATCGGAAGCAATCTGACCACCTCGGTCAATGAACTGAAGACTGAAATAACTGAGAGGATCGACAATTTTACGGCCAATCCCCCGGTGCAGAAAGTCGAAAAGACCATCCGCATAGCCAAGGAAACGTGGCAGGTCTATCTCTCGCTGTTCATCTCGGTGTTCACCTTGATGTTCTTCGGAGCCACAACAATCTGGCAGGAAGCCCGTATCGAAAAGGCCCGCATCTCCGACATCAAGTATCACTACATACTGATGCACGGCGGAGTCGGATCCGAAGGACTCGACAGCATCGAGAGCTGGTTCCGCGACCCGGAGCGAGTCAAGCAAATCGAATCAGAGGTAAAAGCATACGAAGACCGTGTGCAAGAAACAGCCCGCGCCCTCGACCAGAAGCATCGCCTTGAAGAAAAAATCAACGAACTCAATTCAAAAACAAATTCCAAATCCAACAGAAAATGAAAGCATCCAACAACCTAAACCAACTTCTATCCCGTGTGAAAACCATCTTCGGCCGCAAGGCTACCCCCGTCTCCAACACCCCGCTTGAAGCGGAGCCGCCCACCGCCCTCTCGGTCGTAAGCGACCCTCGCCTCAGCGCAGCCTTCGTCGACATCGAGAAATATCTCGCCGACAATTACGGCACACTGCCCGCGAAGCTGCAATATAAGGAGTACACTAACGGAGCCAGTCTTACCTCCGAAGATGCAACCTTTGCAGTATCACTCGTAATCCTGACAGCCACGAACGGAGCCACCCATCTCCCCGACAACGTGTTGCTGCTCGGTGGAGTTACATCAACCAACGATGTAAAATGGCTCGGCTCCGAACTGAGAAAGTTCACCAACTTCCTCATGCAGCTCTGTCCCAAGCACCGTATCCAGCACCTCGCCTTTGCCTTCGACAAGACCGAGAGTGACGATCCCCGCTTCGTCAAAGAAGCCGACGTAACCTGCATCCGCCTCTACTAATTCCTAACCCTCCCCAACGCCCCGACAAGATTCACCCTCTTGCCGGGGCGTTATATGTTTTATGTTTCTCAGCATATTTCATTGCCGTTTGCGAAACTTTCACTAAATTTGCGAGTAGATAACAAATTTTATCGACATGGAAACTGATATAAACCGATTAAAAGTAGTTTTAGCAGAAAAGAAACGGACAAATAAATGGTTATGTGAGCAACTAAATGTGAATCCATCAACTGTCTCAAAATGGTGTACAAATAGTTCCCAGCCAGATTTGCCTACGTTAGTTAAAATTGCCAAGTTATTGGAAGTTAATGTTGATGATTTGCTAAATACCAAAATTGTAGAATTATAAAGCATCCGCTATGTTCTATAAGATTATAGAGAAAAAAAGAGAGGAATGGCTTAGCTCTCCGAGTTGCGTCATTACTGATCTTATATCTTATATCGAACATCAGCATAAGATGCGTGATGCTCAGATTGAGTCTATAAAAACATATTTATTCCTTAATATTGAATGTCAGAATCGTCCGTTATGGGAATTATTCGTATCCGGTAAATTTAATTCTACTAATGTTGACAACCTTGAGGTCAATAAAGCGACACGTGAGGTTCTTGCATCCAATCCTGCCGCATTGGCATTGTGGGAATACGCATCCATTTCCGATGAAAATGGCAATGTTAACTCGCCTAAAATTTTAGAGGCTATTAAAAAGTCTCCGGATTCAATTGATTATGTCAGTGTCATCAAAGATTTGTTTTCCAATGTCAGCTATCCGGATTATCTGTTTAGCATACCTATGGGTGCCGGAAAGACCTACTTGATGGCAGCTTTGATTTATCTAAACCTTTATTTTGCCATTGCTGAGCCTGACAATCCCATATTTGCTCATAATTTCATACTGTTTGTTCCGTCAGGCTTAAAATCTTCGATTGTACCAAGTCTTAGAGATATTCAGAATTTCAATCCATTATGGATTCTGCCTGACCCGGTTGCATCACAGTTGAAAAACCTGATTCAATACGAATGGCTTCAGGAGTCTTCTTCCGCTTCAAAAAGCAACATAGTGAAGAATCCTAATGCCCGTAAAATCAGTATGCAGGTTGCAAAACCGAATCTTATGGGATTGGTCGCTGTAACGAATGCCGAGAAAGTCATTCTCGATAGAGTTGACAAAGACTTCAATATTGATGCGTCCATTTTAAAATCGTTACCTGCAGAAGACCGCAAAGAATACGAGGCCACATTACAGGCGAATGAACTTAGAGAGCAAATCGGTCTCATTCCCGGATTATGCATACTCATTGACGAAGTCCACCATGCCAGCAATGACCAAAAGCTACGCAAGGTAGTAAACAAATGGATGGAACAGAGTAACTTTAACTCTGTACTTGGTTTTTCGGGAACTCCTAACATGGATCCAGCGGCAAAGATTAAGATTACACTTGATCTCTCTGTCAAATGCACACAGTATGCAAATGTGGTTACCTTCTATCCGTTGATAAAAGGCATCGGCAACTTCCTGAAAATTCCGGTAGTACGTCATTCAAATCTTGACTCAACAGAAATTATAAGTCGAGGTTTGCGAGAGTTTTTCAGCAGCTATGCTGACACCGTTTATTCCAGCGGAGCTTCAGCAAAAGTCGCAGTCTATGCACCCTCAATAGCCGTGCTGGAAGAAGAAATCTATCCGGTTGCTTACGCAGTCTGCGTTGAAATGGGAATTAATCCTACGGAGACAATCCTGAAATACCATAAGGGCAATTCTTCGTATAAGGTGGATGAAGATGCTCAGTTTGAGTTCTCTACCCTTGATTCTCCATTGTCTAAAAAGAGAATCATCTTGTTAGTCGGTATCGGACGCGAGGGATGGAACTGCAAAAGTCTTACAGGTGTGATTCTATCTCAACGCAATGCCTGCCCTCAGAATATGGTATTGCAAATCAGTTGTCGTTGTCTGAGAGAAGTTGATAACGCGCATAAGGAAACAGCTCTGATTTGGCTCAATAAGTTCAATGCAGAAAAGCTTAATCAACAGTTACAGGAACAACAGTACACGACAATCGCAGAATTTGGAGGTAAAAAGCCTGATGACCCCATTACCATACAACGATATTCACGTATGGAGAGGTTAAAATTGCCTCCTATAGACTACTATCAGATAAAAATAAACTACAATACAGTCGAAACAGCACAGGTGGCAAATATTGGTGAATATCTGAGAACATATCAATTGCCTCATGTTGATTCAACCATCATTTACACGCAGGGATTCGATCAATCAAATACGGCATCTGAAAGCGCCGTAGGGTATGGCATGACTGCAATAGCGAATTTCCGTCTTTGGCTTGATTCGATTGTTAAAGAAAGTCTCGGACTGCTGTCTATAGATATCCTCACACGATATGAACCCGAACTAAAGCTTCTGTTTGATAAAATCACTGTCAGAAATGGTGATAATCTTGTCTATAATACTGATATTGACCAAAGCAAAGTACGCTCAGATATAAGAAATAGTTTTGCTGTGCGACGCAGCTTCAACACTAAGGAAGAGTTAGTGCCGGAAGAGGCGTCATTGCTCAAAGTCGCTCCTTCATCGCCAATAGAGGTTAGTAAGACTGCGATTTATTCCCCTTCTCAAGAAAAAGTTCACGAGATTATACAGGCAGATAAAAATCCAGAACCAGCAAAAATCTCAGAGGAAGAGTTAAATATGTTACTGGCGATGCAGGAAAGAGGAATTCCAGTGGAAATTCCGGACGTATCCTCAAATCAAGTCTATAATCGCACATATCATTATCTGCCTTATCATCTTGACAGCTCTCTTGAGAACAATTATCTTGAAAGTGTCATCGGCTATCTCAAAACGATTGAAGATGTTGAGTTTTATTTCAATGGGGATGACACGCTTACTGATTTTCGTATTCGATGCTACACAAAGCGTGGCAGGGCTTGGAAATTAGATGGCTACTACTATCCTGATTTCATTATGCTTACTCGCAATTCAGATAATACAATAAACAAAATTGTAATTATTGAAACCAAAGGCGAAGGATTTGCGGGTAAGTTCATTCCTCGTAGGCAATTCATGGATGATGTCTTTATCAGGCTTAATAATGATAAATTCGGACGTGAACGGTTCCAATTCCTTTACATTGAAGATACGCTTGACAAAGAAGTGCGTCTTCAAAAGACAATCAACAAAATCAATTCATTCCTTCTAAGCAGATAAAGCTATGGCTATAAAATACGTTCCATATTTTCCTACTACGGTATCAGGTCAGGCTGTGCTTGACAATTTTGTCCGCACACAGCGCATTCTCAAATACCGAGAGAGTGATAAAGTAACTGAGCGCATAGTTCGAGGAATGCCTCTTTATGAGGTAACTGAGACGGAACATGTCGGAGACGATAACTCTGACAATATGATAATACATGGTGAATGTGTTTCAGCATGTGCCTATCTTAAAGAGCAAGGAATAAAAGTTGACTTAGTTTACATCGATCCACCTTTTGCCAGTGGTGCCGATTATGCCAAGAAAGTTTATATTCGACGGAATCCACTTATCGCAAAGGCCATTAAACAGGCGGAACAGGAACTTGAGGATGATGAACTTAAGGCATTTGAAGAAAAAATGTATGGTGACATCTGGGATAAGGAGAAATACCTTAACTGGATGTATGAGAATCTTATGGCAATCCGCTCAGTCATGAGTGAGAATGCCTCTATATATGTGCATCTTGACTACCATATAGGTCACTATGTAAAAATTCTTCTTGACGAGATTTTTGGAGAGGACAACTTCAGAAATGAAATTATCTGGAAACGCTCAACCGCACACAATGATAGTACTGGCTTTGCAAATCTACACGATTCAATCTTCTATTATTCAATAGGTGAGCCATTATTTGAAATTCCGATGGTTCCATATAGTCAAGATTACATTGACCGATATTATAATAAAGTTGATGAAAATGGACGTAAGTATCTGGACAGGGACTTGTCTGCGAAAGGCTTGAAAGGTTCAGGATATTCTTATGTCTGGAAAGGTAAATCTGGATATTGGCGTTGTCCACTCACCACTATGGAGCGCTTAGAGAAAGAAAATCGTCTTTATTATACCTCAAATGGAACCCCTAGATATAAACAATATCTTGATGAAATGGAAGGTGTTCCAGCTCAAGATTTATGGGTTGATATTTTTGCAGTCAATTCGCAAGCAGAAGAACGAGTAGGCTATGCCACTCAAAAGCCTGAGGCATTGCTTGAGCGCATTATCAAAGCAAGCAGCAATGAGGGAATGTTGGTGGCCGACTTCTTTGGCGGGAGTGGCGTTACAGCCGCCGTTGCAAATAAATTGAACCGTAAATTCATACATACTGATATAAACATCAACAGCATACAAACTGCACGCGACCGCCTGAAAGCCAACGGAGCAAACTTTGCAGTCAACAAAGTGCAAGATGGTGTTACGCTCTACCGTAATCCTGTTCAAACTAAAGACGCAATCACTCGTATCATCCCCGGTCTGAGAGTTGATCAGTCAATCGGTTCAATGTGGATTGGTAGCATTATGGACACTACTTACGGTTCATCTCCGGTATATGTGCCTGATTTGATGGATTCCTCATCAAGAGTTCTCGATATTGTTACGCTCAACCGTATCATCAATGATGCGATGCCGCAGTTGCCGCCAACAACAAAACGTGTCATTATCTATTATGTTGATATTATTGACTGTCAGGAGCTCGAAGGCTTCATCAATGACAACAACGACACCGTGATAGAAATTGAGCTCCGTGACCTGAAAGAATTGCTTGACAATGCCGTACTTCAAGACGATGTCGAGTACACTGTAAGCGAAGACACTACTAAAATGGTAGATGTTTTCACCGTTGCTATCACACGATTTTACAGTGACCGCGTCAGCCATAAGATAAATGAGTTCAACCAAAAGGCGATGGCAAACTCAAAGAAAAAGTTTGTGCCAATCGAACTTAGTCTTGAGGGGCTTGAAGCCATAGAGATGGTTTCGCTCGACTGCACAACTGCCGAAGAAAAGGCTCCATGGCACAGCGATTCGGAGATTAAAATCGAAAAGGACAGCACCATCACAATCAATGGCCGCAAGGCCTCCGACTTCTGGGATGGTACAATCCACTCCGACATAAAGCCTCTCCGCATGAAAATCCGCAACATCTGCGGCGACGAAACAATAATCACACTAAAAGAACAGCAATGAGGACAGCGCAAGAAATAAAAACAGAGCTCGCAGAATTACTTAAGGCCGAAAAACCTGATTATTCTGCGATATTAGCTTTATCCAATGAGCTTGCTCAATTAGATTCTGAACATGTGCGCTTTAGTGTTGATGCTGGACTAATAAATCGTTTAGGCACAGAACTTGTATCTCGACAAGAAACCGCCGTTTCTGAATTAGTCAAAAATGCTTATGATGCTGATGCTAATACAGTAGACTTAAAATTCATAAATACAGAGTCTGTTGGAGGAACTTTAGTTATTACAGATACTGGTAATGGTATGACTAGAGAGCAGCTAATTGATGGTTTCATGCGTATCTCATCTTCAGATAAGATAGAGAACCCACTTTCACCAATATATCACCGTAAAAGAGCGGGAAAAAAAGGTATTGGTCGCTTCGCGGTTCAAAGACTTGGAACTAAATTAATCATACACACTAAGTCTATGGAAAGTAGTTGTGCATACGAGGTTGTTATTAACTGGAATGAATATGAAAGTAATAACAATCTATTGGAAATCTCTCATGCAATTCGCGAAGTTCAACCGGAATTTGAAAAAGGAACGAGACTTACGATCATGAATCTCAGAGATAAATGGTCTGAGGCATCAATTCGGCGTATCTATAGATATGTTATAGAGATTATGCAACCCACTTCTTTATCTTCCGAGACCATATTAACAACCGAAGATCCTGGGTTCTCGGCTAAGTTTTTTATAGAAGAAAATGGTGTTCAGACACCACTCATTGATTCTTCAAAGGATATTGCCAAGTATGCTGTGGGCGAATTTACCGGTGAGATTAATTCTTCACATTTAGGCTTTTATCGCGTAAAAAGTGAGCGTCTTGGCATTGATTTTTCCGCGCAAATAGGGATGGATCCAGATGATATTAATAGCCCTTTCTCGGCAATTAAAAACATAAAATACAAAGCATATTACTTCATCTACGATACTGCTTTAATTCCTAAGCAACATTTAAATGCCATACGAAAATTAGCAAATTTATCAGCAGGAATTAGATTATATCGAAATGGTTTTCGAGTTTTACCGTATGGGGAACCCGGAGATGATTGGCTATCATTTGATATGTCGTCCCGTCGTAGATCAATATTACCAACGCATACTAACCTCTCGTTCTTTGGATTTGTAGAGATAACAGATGATAGTGGCGATTTTGAAGAAACATCAAGTCGAGAAGGTCTTCTTAACAATATTGCTATGATACAGTTACAAAATTTTATGTATCGAGCAATTCTCAATTCAGTAATAAAAATAGCAGAAAATAGAAACATTAAAATTGTATCTGGGCAGAAGAAAGATGAGAAAGGCAACTGGGAGAAAATTGAGATAAGGGTGAGAAATATTGCCCATACACTTGACGAGCTTGATAAAGCGTTAGAAGAACAAGAGCCCTCATTAGTAGCTCGGAGGAAAAGAAAAGAGCAGCTAAAAAAGGTCAAGCGAGAACTTGATGAAGTTGCAGAATTGCAAAAAGCTGAGACTAAGCGGCTGTTTAAGGAACAGTCGATGCTGCGTGTATTGAGTAGTGTTGGTTTGACAATCTCACAATTTGTACATGAAGTTAAGTATAATCTCGATAATATTCAAGATGATATACGGTTTCTTGTGAATGAACTCCAAAATCAATACATGTTGTTAAATAGAGTTATAATACTCGATGAGAATTTTGCCAATTTTGCTACTTATACATCATACTTTTATGATGTTATTTCACTTAATGTGATTAGAGATTTGCGCCCGCTTGAATTAAGGGAAGTCGTAAAACCTTTTATCACTACAATGTGTCATGATGCAGCCAAGTCAGGAATAGAATTTTGTGAACCGGTTTTTAACGGATTTAATTTATATACCATCCCGATGCATCCATCTGAATGGTCATCAATCCTTTTTAATCTTTACACTAACTCAAAGAAAGCTATAAAACGCACAAATAATTCAGGCAAAATACTGATTGAATGTGGGATGTCAGAAAAGTTGGTGTATTTGGAGTTTTCTGACAATGGAGACGGAATACCCAAAGAAAATGAAGATAAGATTTTTATGGAATTCTTTACAACTACATCCGCTAAGACGTTGGAGTCAATTGATACCACAAATGAAATTACAGGTACAGGACTTGGATTAAAGATTGTAAAAGATATCGTTTCCAGCTATAAAGGCAATATCATGGTGGTATCCCCCAAGGGAGAGTTCGCAACATGTCTTAGAATTGAAATTCCGAAAGCAAAAGATAACGACATATATTAATTTGCAATGAGTTATAATATCTTATATATCGAAGACGAGAATGCCAAGAGCATTAAAACAGACATTGAGTCTAATGGAATCAATGTTACTACTTTACAACCTTCCGGTTTTGAAAATGATCTTGCAAGCATTTACCTAATGGGGTATGACGCTTATTTAATGGACTTTCGGTTAACAGCAGGCAAAGGAAAGGTAGATGCACCGACCTTTGCAACGACTCTCCGCACAGATGGGAACAATCAGCGAAAAGTCCCAATTATAATGATTTCAACAGAGAAAAACCTTCCTCTTTTTGAGAATGACTTTACAAGTCAGGATTTGTTTGATATCGTCATTGGGAAGGATGCTTTCAGAAAAGAGCATCAAAAGTATACCAATCGTATTAAAAATCTTATTGATGCCTATAGAATTGTATCGGCATCTGAATTCGATCTCCTGAACATTCTTAAGATTGAGAATAGAGACGTGTTAGATTATAGATTCATGTCACTTCTTGACAAATTTGCTAGTAGAAAAGATGTATATGGCTATCTCCGAACCATAAGCAATTCTCTAATTCGCGCAATAGGGCCTTTAATAGGGCCTGATGTCTTGGCTGCAAGATTCGGGATTGATAGGACATGTGCAGATTTTCAAATTCTTTTATCCACACCTGAATTTGCAAGTTGCAAATATCAGGGAGTGCTCTCACAAACATACGATCGTTGGTGGTTTGATAAACTACAAGAATTATGGAATACATTCGCATCTTCATCATTGCGCCGAACTGTTGCGAAAGACCGCGTTGAAATCCTAAATAAAAAGTTTAGTCTTAGCCTTACATATGCCATTCCAATGAAGATGGCAATCAGTTCCACATTTTGGACCATATGCCATGAAAGCAAGCGTCCGCTAGATCCTTCTGATGGCTTCCAATTTCGGAATCGACATATTGATGAATGGTTAGAGCCAGAGTATATTTCTCTGATTTCAGCTTTAGAAAACCCTGATCAACAAAAATTTTTATCTCCAAGAGATAAGGAAGAAGTACGCTTTTTAGGAGAGAAAGCCAATGAGAAATAATACTCAGATTTTAAGAGATATCGAGTCTTTAGCCAATTTATTAAAAAAATACCAGATAGAGAGTGACAACCTCTATATTTTAGAACAGATGGCGAATAATTATAAGGCTTGGAATGAATGTAATATCAAGGATCTTACATTTACATTTTCTTGTGCTTCCCAAAAGCCCTACCCCGATATTATTAAAAAAATATCTGTTGTAATTGATTTATCATATGAATATGATGACCTCGATTCAAACCGAGATGTTTTCAAATCATATCAATTAGAAATATGTATTAAAGGCTATGAGCGTGATGCAGCGATTGAGTCTAAATATTTTTGTTGGCATTTGGATAGAGAAACAAATGTAGATGGCAAGTTCATACATCCTCGTTATCATTTTCATGCTGGTGGATATTTAATGAAAGATCGAATTCCTGCAGACGGAATAGATTTTGTTATTAGTTCGCCAAGACTCTCCCATCCTCCGATGGATCTAGTTTTGGTTATACATTTCTTAATTCAGAATTTCATTAATACTCGGGATGAGGCCGATAAATATAAGATAACATCTAATGATGAATATATTGAAATACTGTCAAGAGCCCACAGGAGAGTACTTGACCCATATTTTAATACTTTCTCGAAAGAAAATGCACATCAAGATTATACAAAAACCAATTTATTTCCTTTATATTCATGAAACATGCAATTAAGCAATTCATTAAAAACACAATACCACATGAAACTAGTATCGTAAATAGACTACTCGTTTCAACTTATGTTGTTATTAATCGCTTAAATGCTGGGGGTGATTTTTCAGAGAAGTATATTATTAACGAAAATAATCATTCCTCTGAATTACCTTTATTTCC
>OJNY01000056.1_pt1 | contig 75897 bp, 73 predicted proteins | sample 1597931 | NCBI WGS metagenome assembly OJNY01 (sample SAMN01915209, study PRJEB22387) | human gut metagenome | isolation source: stool | host: Homo sapiens | place: USA
TTCCTTCTTTCTATTAATTTAAAATTGGTATGTCTTTATTTAAGTATAACATATTTTGATAAATATTTCAAATGGTTTAACCGTGTAATATATTCACAAATTACACGGTTAAACTTTATGTATTTTGCGAATAGACAACACGGTTAAACAGTGCTATAATAATATACAGTAAAGGACAACACCAAAACAAAAACACAGGAGGTTAAACAAATGAAAAACACTAATAAAAGAAAAACAATTGATAGATGGGATATAATGACAAATTACGGTTACGGTTGGGAATGTGAATGTTCTGAATATACATACAAAGAAGCTAAAGAGCGTTACAAAGAATACAAAGAAAACACTAACGCAAGCGTAAGGCTTGAAAAGCATAGAGAACACAAGTAAAAGGCTTCTAAAGGGTTGAGCCGATAAATCAGCCCTATTCCATAGGCAAAGACCTAAAAATAATATGGAGGTACATCACAATGAGTACAAACGAACTTCACGCAGTAATCAAGGAGCTTAAAGAATATAAGCTTCTCAAAGAGGAGGCAGAGGCAAGAATTTCAGAGCTTGAAAACATTATCAAGTCTGAGATGCGCACACAGGAAACCAACAAAATGGTGATAGGTGAATACAAGTGCAGTCTTGCAATAGTTACTACAAACCGTATTGACAGCAAGGCACTTCAGGAAAAAGAGCCTACTATCTATACTGCATTCCTTAAAGCTTCATCTTATGAGCGTTTAACTATAAGATAAAGGAAAAGCCCTTGCGAAAGCTACCAACAAACACAAGGGCAAAGCAACATACCACGTCAATAAGGCTGTCACATACTATTATAATAGCACTGGCAGCCTTAAAAGTCAATAGATTTTTTGGAGGTTTTAACGATGAATAATGAAAACAGCGAAAGCAGTGAACGTTTGTCAATATGCAATGAAATTTATAACATTGCAAGCAGTGGCTTTGATGTACTCTATGAAGAGATGTCAGAAAACAAAGCGCTTAACATTGCACTTTACAAAATTCTTGATGATGGCTTTGATATAAACGCAAGTTTAGAAGTCAGATCTGCCATGAATAACGCTCTTGCCCTTCTGAGAACGCAAGAAACCACCTTGAAAGCATTGGATAATAGTATAGACAATGTTTCTGATAAGCTTATGAATATTGTCTATAAGTACACTAAAAGCAAAACTGAGGAGGCTATTAAAAATGAATAAAAACAATATCAAAGCTTTTGAGGATGGTGCAACAGAGATTACATTTATTCTCACCGATGAGGCTATTGAGTTTCTTAAAAATGCAGGTTATGACGATCTGTTGGAAGCATATAATAACGCCTTGAATAATGCTAACGTTGTTACAGTTTTCTGTAAGATGACAGTTGCATTCATTACCGATACTGTTTATGATTTGTGCTTTACCTTGAGTACATACACCTACTTCAATAAATCAGATGACCACGATATAGACTATATAATAGGTATATCATTTGACCGTGAAACAGCGGAATATTTTAAGTCGCAGGCTTTGAAAACGCTTAAAAGGAATTTCAAGGATATGCAGAAATGCACACACCATATAAATAAATAATCTCACGAGGGCAAAAGAAATGGAAACAACAAATAAAAGTAATAAGCTTTGTGGAATACTTTTTATAATCTTAGGCGTAATATCTGTGCTTGTCAGTGAAGATAACGGCTGTTATGATCTCACCGCTGCGTTGTTTTTAGTGCCGTTAGGTTTAGCAATGATATTCTGCAAGGCTGAATAAATCAATTTTAGAAAGGAATTGTAAATCAATTATGGGAAATGATGTTTTAAACTTTACAGCTTCGGAAATATTCAAAGATGATTATATTACTATAGAAATACCGTTGACTGGAAAAAATATGCCTATAGTATTTAAAGGCTTCGTTGCGGAGTGTGTAACACAGGATATTAGGCGGAATATTCTTGATGATGATGCTGACTTATTAACTGAATTGTTGGAAAATGGTTTAGTTAATACTACTCTTAAAACTGGTCAAATATCTTTGCTTCTTAAAATTGATGCAGATGGAAAATTCTCGGAAAATATGACCCTTATATATACATATTATGAGAATAACCGAAAGGCAACGATATTCAGAGATATTAAATACTTTGAACTCACTTATAGTTATAATGACCTTTACAGAAAAAAAGCTTTGCGTGTGCTTAAACGGAGAATAAAAAAAGGACTTAAACAATTCGCCCAAATATCAGATAAATAACGATCTATCAATTTATAGCCGTCCTTAATGACAAGGGCGGTTATATTTAGAAACAACTTGTAAAGATAGGCTCTTGACCCTGTTTACATAATGTAAAATAAAGCCAAATACAAGTCTATCTTTACATATTCAAGACATCGAAAATAAATACAAATAGGGTGTACCCTAACTTTACAAAGGGGAAATTCAAATGAAAATAGCTTATGTTAGAGTATCAACGGAAGAACAGAATGAGGCAAGGCAGATTGAAGCCCTTGAAAAATATGGTGTAGAAAAATGGTTCACGGAAAAAGTATCAGCCAAGGATACTAACCGTCCTAAGCTAAAAGAAATGCTTGACTTTGCCCGTGAAGGTGATACTATTTATATACACGACTTTTCAAGACTTGCAAGAAGTACAAAAGATTTACTTGAAATTGTGGAAACACTCAAAGCAAAGGGAATACACCTTGTCAGCAATAAGGAAAACATTGATACATCAACGCCAACTGGAAAACTTATGCTAACAATGATCGCAGCTATAAATGAATTTGAGCGAACAAATTTGCTTGAACGTCAGAAAGAGGGCATAGCCATTGCAAAGCGTAACGGTGTGTATAAAGGCAGAAAACCTAAAGTAATTCCCGACTTTGAAAAGTATTACGGTGAATATATGATGCGTGAGATAAACAAAGTTGAATTTTCTATGCAGATAGGAGTTTCAAGGGTAACACTGGATAAACTCATTAAAGAATATGTGAATAGGTAAAAAAATAGGCTGATACTTCCACAAAAAGAGGTATCAGCCTTAAATGTTGTATTTATCGGGGTTCGGTGAGTTTGTCGGTGAAAAATGAGGGTGTAAAGTTCTGAAGTCTTGAATTATAGCCACTTTGCGGACGTTTTGATTATCAAAAAGGCTGTAATATACTTATAGAATGCTGACGTATTCGGTATTAGAGGATAATTTATAAGTTGATATGTGCTGAAAGTGGCTTAAATAAAGGGATTGAGGGCATTTGAAAGTTGGGAGCGGAGTATTTTTATAGTTTTATATCCTATCATTTTAGTAGGATATAAATACTTTTTGCTCACTTTCGAGGAAATGCCGATAAAATCTATATTCTTTAGCGCAGTAAAGCATTAAACTATCTTCTGTGGATTTTTAATTTGATACGCTGAAAGTGCGATAAATACTAAGGTTGGAATGTATTATGGCTTTTTTGAAATATGTTCGTGTGTTATTTCTTTAACAATGATAGATATATATATGTCAAAAATTTATATGTTTTGACAAAAAAGCATTTCTTTTTTATTCATTTTTACATCTTGACTTTTGGCTTACAATATCTTAAAATAAAGTGAACGGATTTAATTTATGGTGAAGGAGGTGTTTTCAATGTCCTAAATTAAAATATTATCTTCAAGAAAATAATCATAGTATTACCCCACCTGTTTTTTTGCAATTATGGATTCAACATTGTTATATATAAAGGTAGGTAATTTTTATGAAATACATTAATTCTACTAATAAAATTGACACGGACAAATTGTTTTGTGACTATATTGCCACTATTTCTTCAGTTTCGATATCAAATGACAACTTTGATTCATATATTGACACCTTTTGGGCGACTTTCTCAGATTCAGACGAAGATGACACAACACATATCGTAATTGAGAGTTTGGAATAATAGCATTGAATAGGGAGGCTACCGGGCTGGTAGTCTCCTTTGTGTTTATATACATATATATCATTAGTTGCTATTTCAATATGGTTTTTAGGTATGTCCCTCTTCTTTAAAATTTTATCATGGTTGGATATAACAAAAATATAATTGATCATAAAAAGTGCTTGTCGCTTCTATTCAAGCAAATATTTATTCGCACAATATCCTCATAATACACGTTATTCGCATTGTTATCTTTAGCCTATATTTAGACACACAATCACTTGTTATGCGCTTAAATACGTGTTAAAATAGTGCCATTAACCTTTTAAAAATTTCACTTTGTATGTTTGGTATCACCAAACCTCTGGAAATGTACGATCTCACGCTGTCTCAGGAACTTTATGGGGTCACGGACATCGGGATCATCTGCAAAACGCAGGATATTATCGTAGGTCGAGCGAGCCTTCTGTTCCGCAGCCATGTTTTCATGGAGGTCGGTGAGAATATCTCCCTTTGACTGGAAGTACGCTGCAGTGAACGGAACGCCTGCTGCCGATGACGGATAGATGCCCAGCGTATGGTCAACATAGTATGCGTCCAGGCCGCCCTGCTTTATCTGCTCGGGAGTAAGGTTCTTGGTCAGCTGATATACTATAGATGAGATCATCTCAACATGAGCAAGTTCCTCGGTGCCGACATCTGTCAGAATGCCCTTTACCTGAGCATAGGGTGCGGTATATCTCTGGCTCAGGTATCTTAGTGATGCAGCAAGCTCACCGTCGGGACCGCCAAGCTGTGAAATTATCATTTTAGCCAGAGCAGGATTCGGATTTTTGATGTTAACGGGATACTGGAGCTTTTTTTCATATATCCACATATCAGTTAGCCTCCTTTTCCCACGGCCAGGGGCCCTTTGCCCATTCAAAGACATTTTCGCAGCCTGACTGGATAGGTGTCAGAGGTCCGAACAGCTCATTATATGACCGTACTGCCTTTTCACGCAGCTCCTTGTATCGTCTGAACGCAAAAAGTCCGTTGCGGCAGGTGGGGTGAGTGTCGAGGTACAGCTGGAGCTCATACAGATAAAAGTCGTACATCTGAATGGCATACATAAGCTGACGGCGTTTATTTTCCATACTGTGCTACGCCCTCCTTTCCAAGAAAAGGCATATCAAGCGACGGGAATATGGTGCCCTTTGCCAGAGCTACATTCTCGGCGTAGGTGTCCTCCCACTCCTGATAGGGCACATATGCCATGGCAAGAGGTGTATCCTGAGGAAAACGTCCCCGGGGTATGGTCAGTCCGTCTGTACTGCATTTGTCGTTTTCGTTCATCTTCCCTCTCCTTTCGGTAATGTATTCGGCGGAGTATCACAGGGCCGCTGCTCCTGTGATTTTCCGCTTTTTTATATTATGCGGCGGGTGGGAATTGGTGAAAGGACAGCCGCCTGAACAATCAAACTGATTCCAAACGATAGAGCAATATTTGCAGCTGTCATAGCTACTGCCTCTGCTGTTTTGGCGGCAGCGGTAGCACGAGCCTGATGTTCATAGATTTTACCGGACTTGGCACCGAGTGTTTGTTTTTGCGCAAAATCTGCTATGCCGGTATTTACGGTTCGTATAGAATTATCGAACTCACGATATGCTTTCTGGGCACTCTCAACGACTTTTTTATTATCTTCTACAGCCTTCTTAGCCTGTTCGTAAGCATTGTTATCGAGAGACGGCTTAAACAGTCCCAGATTATTTTCTGATTCTTTCAGAACTGCCTGTGCATCGTCTATTTTACCCTTAAGCTCAATATAGCGGTCAAATATCTTTTGAATATTGGTATTGTTCTGAGCATAATCAATATAGGTAGAGCCAATATATTTTTGATATCCTTCTTCGGAAACTGCCTTGTTGCCGGCAACGCATGTTGCAAGATAAGCGTCCATAGTGTCTTTTGCTTCGGTTGTACTTCTTGTTAGCCGGCGTTTTCAGCAGCAGCTTCGGCAAAAGCTATGAGTGTGATGACTGTAAATATAAATGGTAGCTTTCCACAGCCGTCTCCCCTATCCACAATAAACACATACATATCCCCCTTACTGATCTATGTATCAACCATATCAGTAAGGGGAATTTTATTTCATTAAAATCAAATTAAAACTTCCGAAATCTATAGACATCTGCACATATAATATGGTAAAATAAACTCATAAAAGAGGGAAAGCAGGAAATTAGCACTCTCACGCACAGAGTGCTAAAATTTACCAATTTGTCACAATTCTAACATTATATTGTCACAATAAGCAGTTATACTGATACTTGTAAAAAGTCAGAAAAAAGAAAACCGCCTGCAAGGAAATCCTTACAGACGGATATCTGGTGGAGATGACGGGAATCGAACCCGTGTCCGAAAACCGATCCACACGACTTTCTACGAGCGTAGTCTGTTATTTACATTCCCTCGTTCAGCCGTGAACAGACACACAGCTGAACTCAGTAGCCTGCGATACATCAGACGGGCGCAGGCACTCCCGAATGACGTTCACCGTTAATCGACGCCTGAGCCGGAACCACGGTACTTTCCGGGCAGACGAGCAGCGCTTACGCAGCTGCTAAAGCAAAATTATCGTTGTCGTCTAATTTTAAAACGTGTGCGGGTTATAGAGATCAGCACAGTCCTCTGCTCGCTTATCATGCTTCACAATCCCCGTCGAAACCTTTACATCCCCAGGTTATGAAGCGAACGTTTTACCTGTTTCTCTCCTTGATGGCTCTGTCAATATCACGCTTGGCAGCCTCGGCAGCCATTGCATCACGCTTATCGTGAAGCTTCTTGCCCTTGCAAAGACCGACCTGCATCTTGACCCTTGAACCCTTGAAGTAAAGAGAGATAGGAATGAGAGTAAGCCCCTCCTGCTTGATAGTACCGAAAAGCTTGTTGATCTCCTTCTTATGGAGCAGCAGCCTTCTGACACGCATGGGGTCACGATTGAAAATGTTGCCGTGTTCGTAGGGAGATATGTGCATTCCCTTCACCCACAGCTCGCCGTCTTCAATAGTACACCATGAGTCCTTGAGATTAACGCCGCCCTGACGGATGGTCTTGACCTCAGTTCCCACAAGCTCGATACCGGCTTCATAGCTTTCGATGACAAAGTAATCGTGCCTTGCCTTTCGGTTTTCGGCAATAGTTTTAAATCCGTTTTTATCGGCGGGCATCACGACACATCCTTTCATCAAAAAAGCTACAAAATAAACTATAGCACATTTTCATTTGATTGTCAAGCATTTTGGTGCCGAAATTTTCGGCGTTAAAATACAAATTTCCTGCAAAATATCCGTACAAAGGAGCGGTCACATATGAATATTCTTTATGAGGTCATGAGCCGCAACAGGTAGCTGACCGAAGCACTCCCCCACTTGAAAATATAACTCACCGTCTGAAAGGAAGATGAATTTTATGAATATGCAGAAACTTACCAAAAAGACTATAGAAGCCATTCAGGCTGCACAGGATACCGCTATTGAGTACCAGAACACCAACGTTGACCAGCCTCATCTGCTTTATGCGCTGATGACTCAGGAAAACGGTCTTATCCCTCAGCTGATGAAAAAGCTGGGCAAGGACGCAACCGTTATTGCAGGCAGCCTTGAGCGTGTTATGGCAAATATACCCAAGGTAACGGGCAGCGGACGTGATATGAACACCGTTTATATCTCCCAGTCCCTTGACAGACTGCTCAATGCCTCCGAAGCCATTGCCAAGAACATGGGCGATGAATTTGTATCCGTAGAGCACGTTATGCTCTCCTACTTTGACAACGCTGACAAGGACATCAAACAGATATTCAAGGACTTTGCCATTGACAAGGACAGCTTCCTGAAGGCTCTTCAGGAGGTAAGAGGCAACCAGCGTGTTACCACCGATACTCCCGAGGACACCTATGATGTGCTTAAAAAGTACGGTCAGGACCTTGTGGAGCTTGCCCGTCAGAACAAGCTTGACCCTGTTATCGGCCGTGACAGCGAGATAAGAAACACTATCCGTATCCTGTCCCGTAAGTCCAAGAACAACCCCGTTCTTATCGGTGAACCCGGTGTCGGTAAAACTGCCATTGCAGAGGGTCTGGCACAGCGTATCGTCCGTGGAGATGTTCCCGACAACTTAAAGGACAGAAAGCTCTTCTCCCTTGATATGGGTGCTCTTATTTCGGGCGCTAAGTTCAGGGGCGAATTTGAGGAGCGTCTGAAAGCCGTTCTGAACGAAGTTAAAAAGTCCGAAGGCAAGATAATCCTCTTCATTGATGAGCTGCACACCATTGTCGGCGCCGGCAAGACTGACGGCGCTATGGACGCAGGCAACCTCTTAAAGCCTATGCTTGCAAGAGGCGAGCTTCACTGCATCGGTGCGACCACTCTTAACGAGTACCGTCAGTACATCGAAAAGGATCCTGCGCTTGAAAGACGTTTCCAGCCCGTGCGTGTTGATGAGCCTACCGTTGAGGATACCATTTCTATCCTCCGTGGACTTAAAGAGCGTTACGAGGTGTTCCACGGCGTAAAAATTCAGGACAGCGCACTTATCACCGCCGCTGTTCTTTCAAACCGTTACATTACCGACAGATTTCTCCCCGATAAGGCTATCGACCTTGTTGATGAAGCCTGCGCTACCATCCGCACGGAAATGAACTCCATGCCTACCGAGCTTGATGATATCGCAAGAAAGATCATGCAGAAGGAGATCGCCGAGACTGCCCTCAAAAAGGAAGAGGACAAGATATCTCAGGAGAAGCTGGCAGAGGTAAGAAAAGAGCTTTCCGAGCTGCGTGACGAGTTTAACTCCATGAAAACACGCTGGGAAAACGAGAAAAACTCTATCTCCCGTCTCCAGAAGCTCCGTGAGGACATTGAGCACACCAACGCCGACATTGCCAAAGCTGAGCGCAGCTACGACCTTAACAAGGCTGCTGAGCTGAAGTACGGCAAGCTCCCTGCTCTGAAAAAAGAGCTGGAAGAGGCTGAGGCTGCTGCTGATGACTATGAGAAGCATACTCTGCTCCGTGACAAGGTAACAGATGAAGAGATCGCCAAGATCGTTGGCAGATGGACAGGCATACCCGTATCCAAGCTTATGGAGGGCGAGCGTGAGAAGCTGCTGCATCTGGACGAGGTTCTCCACAAGAGAGTTATCGGTCAGGACGAGGCAGTTCAAAAGGTCAGCGAGGCAATACTCCGTTCAAGAGCGGGAATACAGGACCCCAACCGTCCCATCGGTTCCTTCCTCTTCATGGGTCCTACAGGTGTTGGTAAGACCGAGCTTGCAAAGGCTCTGGCACAGGCACTGTTTGACGATGAAAAGAACATTGTCCGTATCGACATGACCGAGTACATGGAGAAGCACTCCGTGAGCCGTCTTATCGGAGCGCCTCCGGGATATGTTGGTTATGAGGAGGGCGGTCAGCTGACTGAGGCTGTTCGCCGCAAGCCTTACTCCGTAGTCCTCTTCGATGAGGTCGAGAAGGCTCACCCCGATGTATTCAACATTCTGCTCCAGGTACTTGATGACGGCCGTATCACCGACTCTCAGGGCAGAACGGTAGATTTCAAGAACACCATAATCATACTGACCTCCAACCTTGGCTCCGAGTATATCCTTGAAGGTATTGACGAGAACAACGAGATAACTCCCGAGGCAAGAGCTCAGGTTGATAAGCTTCTGAAAACTCACTTCCGTCCCGAGTTCCTGAACCGTCTGGACGAGATAGTTTTCTACAAGCCCCTTTCCAAGAAGGAGATATATCCTATCATCGACCTTATGCTGGACGGTCTGAGAAAGCGTCTGGAGGACAAGCAGCTTGAGCTTGAAGTCACTGACGAAGCTAAGGAATTTATCGCTAAGGAGGGCTATGACCCCATTTACGGCGCACGTCCCCTTAAGAGATATATCCAGAGCAAGCTTGAAACTCTTATCGCCCGCACTATGATCGCAAACGACCTTGACCCCTTTACTACTATCAAGGTTGACAGCGACGGCGAGAAGCTTTCGCTTACGACTATCGCACCTGAAAAGGACAGCTGATGACATAATAATCCAAAGCTCCCCCGAGAAAATTTCTCGGGGGAGCTTTTTGTTTGCGCATATGTATTATCAGCTCTGCGGCAGAAGCTTGTCACGGTACCTGCCGAAAAGCTTTGTTATAAGCTTCAGTTCAAGTCCCACAAGCACTGCGGCGATTATGGTTCCTGCGCCTACGCTTCCCAGGCTGCCAATAAATATCATGCAGACCGCAAAGGATATGATGACCATTGATATATCAAATATCACCTTTACGGTGGAAAATTCTATGCCCGATGCCCGGGATATGGCGAGCATTGCGCCCTCGCCTGCCAGCGGCATTATATTTGCAGGAACATAGAAGAAAATCCCAGTCGCTATGAGCAGGGTGCTGACCAGCATCATGCTCAGACGGATCACGATATTCTCAGGGGTGGGAAGAAAGGTCATCAGGTGATTGCAGAACGTGGTGAATGCGCCGAACATTACTCCCACCGGTACCTGAAGAAGATTTATGAGCTTGAATTTTCTGCGCAGCACTGCTATCTGCAGCAGCACCAGTGCAATGTGAAATATTATGGTGGCTCTGCCCATCTCTGTCCCCCACACGCAGGTCATTGTGTATGGTATTGAGCTTACGGGAGATACGCCAAGATTGGATTTTACGGATATGGATACACCCAATGTCATTATAAACAGTCCCATAACATAGATAACTGCTCTTTTTGCCGGATCTTTATTCAACAGATCATCTCCGAACATAAAAAATAACACCGCCGACATTGCCTGCCGACGGTGTTTGTATATCTGTCAGTTATTGTGTCGATCAGAAACCGAGGATCTTTGCAAAATCATCGGAAATGGTCTTTTCAAGAGCAGCAGCTTCTGCCTTGGTAGTGCCTGTGGTGGTGTAGTAAGCCTTGATCTTAGGCTCTGTGCCGGAGGGACGAATGATAACGCTTGCGCCGTCGGTGAGCTTGAATGTGAGCACATCGGACTTGGGAAGTGTAAGCATTGTCTTTGCGCCTGTTGCGGTATCAACAGAGGTGCTTGCAAGGTAATCCTCGAAGCGTGTTACGGTAAGACCGCCGATAGTCTTGGGAGTGTTGGTTCTGAGGTCGGACATGATCTCCTTCATTCTCTCCATACCGGTCACACCCTCGCAAACGAAAGAGGACTGGCTGTGAACATATACTCCGTACTTCTTGTACATATTCTCTCTTGCCTGAATGAGGGAAATGCCCTTGGTGCGGTAGAATGCAGCCATTTCGCAGATGAGCATGGAAGCAACGACAGCGTCCTTGTCTCTTACATAGGAGCCTGCCAGGTAGCCGTAGCTCTCCTCGAAGCCGAAGATGTATCTGTCTTCCTGACCCTTATCCTCCAGGAAGCCGATCTGCTCGCCGATGAACTTGAAGCCTGTAAGAACTTCGATAAGCTTAACGCCGTATTCCTTAGCGATCTTAGCTGCGATATCGGTTGTAACGATGGTCTTTACTGCAACGGGATCGGCAGGCATTGTGCCCATCTTTGTTCTCTCGGAGCAGATGTATTCGAGAAGCATTGCGCCTACTTCGTTACCGGTGAACAGTTCATAGCCGTTGTCGGAAGGAACTGCAATACCAACTCTGTCGCAGTCGGGGTCGGTAGCGAGGAGAAGGTCAGGCTTTACAACGTTGCAAAGCTCCAGACCCTTTGCAAGTGCTTCCTTGATCTCGGGGTTGGGGAAGGGGCAGGTGGGGAAGTTTCCGTCGGGATATTCCTGCTCGGGAACTACGGTAACGTCCTCAACGCCTATCTTCTTGAGGATAGCTCTTACAGGCTTGTTTCCTGTGCCGTTAAGAGGAGTGTAAACTACCTTGAGTCCGCTGGACTTAACCAGATCGGTGTGGATACCCTGCTTGGATACCTCATCAAGATAGCTGTCGATAACGGACTGAGGAATGTAGTTTATTCTGCCGTCTGCAACGCCGTCATCATAGGAGATGGTCTTTGCACCGTCAAACATGGGAACGCTTTCGATATTCTTGAGCACGATCTCAGCTGCGTCAAGTGTGAGCTGGCAGCCGTCGGAACCGTAAACCTTGTAGCCGTTGTACTTGGCAGGGTTATGGGAAGCTGTGATCATGATACCTGCGCTGCACTTCAGGTTTCTTACTGCGTAGGAAAGCATGGGAGTGGGCATAAGCTCGGTATAGATATGTACCTTGATGCCGTTTGCAGCCAGAACTGATGCTGCTTCCTTAGCGAAAACGCCGGACTTGATACGGCTGTCGTAGGAAATTGCAACAGAGGGAGATGTGAAAGCCTTGTTAACATAGTCTGCAAGACCCTGAGTTGCTCTTCTTACTGTATAAACGTTCATTCTGTATGAACCTGCACCGATAACACCACGGAGACCGCCTGTACCGAATTCCAAATCACGGTAAAATCTGTCCTTGATAGCGTCGCTGTCACCTGCGATAGACTTAAGTTCAGTCTGAAGGTCAGGGTCATCAACAGCCTTTTCGCACCAGAGTGAGTAAAGTTCCATTTCGTTCATTGTGATCACCTCATAATTTATTTTGTCTGAAAACGGCGTGGCTGAATGCCCGCCTGAATTTTCACATTCAACTCATTATACCACATTTTTTCGGTATTGCCAATAGGATTTTTGCGATTTATCATATTTTTAACATTTGAACAGCAAAGCTAACTTTCTCAAACGTTTTCATAGTACATTCTATATATCCGATGTCAAAATGTCTGATTTGCTGTCCGATTTTCCGACCAGATCGTGTGCTATAATGTAAATATGATGAACAGCAGAAAAGCTTATTCAAATCAAAGAGAGGATATGATAATATGAAAAAAATAATGTCAATAATCAGAGAATATCCCGCTGCCGCAGCCCTCTGCGTTGCCGCCGACGCACTTGTGACAATAAGGTTCACCAGACTGTCAGCCGCCAGCGACCCCACTGCAATGACATATTTTATTGCGCTTTACGGTGCTTTCATGGGCGTGCTCATCTTCTCCGCAGGACTTGCAAGAGCTTCCGCAAAGGCTGAGGAAAAAGCTGCACAGAAGCGCAGAGAACGCCGCAGAAACGCCATTTACGCCATGCGTGAAAGAGAATTCTACAACATCAGAACAAACCCCTGACATTCACATCAGTTGAACATATTGTTGCGTATCTCCTTGGCGGCATACATTCCCTCGAGGGTCTGACCGGGAACATCGGGGTGAAGTCCGTCACGGAGATATTTTCCTGTGCCGCCGATCACCTCGAACTTCTCGCAGATACCGCTGTTGTGGAAGCAGTCGATGACCTGTGCGCTCATTCCGCCCGCTACCTTGCGGAGCACCTCGATAGTCTTTTCGATCTTTTTGTTATGCTCGGGTGTTGCGGTCTGGATAGGTGTGAGCACGAACACACGGCAGAGTGGGAACTCCTCCATAATGCGCTGTATGCACCATCTTGCTGCGCCTGCCTCGGTGAAAAGGTCAACGCTTTCATTGCCTTCAAGGGTCTTGCCCTCCAGAGCCTTATCGGGGCAGCCGAGGCAGTCCTCAGCGTCATTTGTGCCCATTGCAAAAGCGAACACATCGGGCACGGGAGCCTTTCCGCTCTTTACCTCTTCAATAAAGCGCTGGGTATGAACGACAGCGCAGTTGTTGGCTCTCTTCTGAAGCTCAACAGGGTCGTCAGTTTCCTCCCAGCCGTCGCTGATGCCCGCAAAATCGGGAGAAGTATAATCCTGAGTGGTAACGCTTCCGCCGCTGTATGCGATAGTGCGCTTGTACCAAACGGAGCTGCCTACGGCAACATTGTGATGGGAAGCCATTCCCAGCTCTTTATATACGTGATACGACCACTGCTCCCCTGCTGTGATGCTGTCGCCGTCCACGCCGAAATTCAGCTTTGAAAAATCCATATGAACACCCTTTCATACATATATAATATGGATATATCTTACCACTTTTATCTGCGAATGTCAAGGCAGGGGCGGTTCTCATACGGTACAGGGCCATTTTATCTGCTTGACAAAAGAGCGTGAAAATCGTATAATCATTGTAATACATATTTATGGGAAACGCATGAAAAGCTGTTTATTTTATTCGAAAGGAGCGTGGGTCAGTCTGTCTGACCGCACATAAAGCCATGTCCGAAAAAGCCAAAACAATCCGAGAGCCATTTTTCACACCTAAGCGCAAAAAAATTGCCGCAATATGCTCCGCAGCCGCTGTAGTGCTGTGGCTGATACTGTGGAATATCTTTCCAATGGAATTCTACTCGCTTTTCTTTGCATCACTTGTAGGAAGCAATCTGCTGCTGGCGGTCTTGGCGGCGGTCATAACCTTTCCATCGAATCTTCTTTGCAGCAAAATAACAAGGCGTGACATTTCCGCAGGCATACATCTTATCATCAACATTGTGTTTATGGTAGGCTGCATTTATCTGTATTCTATTTTCAGATACGACGCTGTTTGGCTGCTGATTATCGGCATTGCGGCGCATATTGCGGCGACTGCCCTGTTGTTCGCCAAAAGCAAGGCTCCGCAGGTAAGTCACATCAAAGAGCCGCTGTTCGGCACAGCTAAAATGATAGCTGCGGGTATTATCTGCACGGTTCTTTCAGACTGTATTTATTATCTGCTGTTTTCGGCTTTGCTTAATATTTTTAGGGAATAATGCTCGGCGCAGAAGCGAGGGTTTCTGCGCTGTTTTTATTTATTAAAATATGATTGTGATTGGCTTTAGCTTTGTATTTTGGGCGTAATGGGTGCAAATCAGCTATCTGGAAATTGTCATAATTTTCAGTACATACCCGTGAGGGTGTGACAAAAAGCACATTCACAACTTGGAAATCGCCCAAATTTCAACTCACACACCCGTGAGGGTGTGACATGTGCTTTGCGATGCGTGGTCGGCAGGATTTGTTATTTCAACTCACACACCCGTGAGGGTGTGACTCATTTATCAGATGATCTGAAAAAGAAAATACTATTTCAACTCACACACCCGTGAGGGTGTGACCATCTGCCGGCATTTTTGCCGAGGCATCAAACCTTATTTCAACTCACACACTCGTGAGGGTGTGACCAGGCGGCAGAGACACTTAAAACCGCATTTGATGACATTTCAACTCACACACCCGTGAGGGTGTGACAATACGATTTAGCGATCCATCAATCATATCTCTATTTCAACTCACACACCCGTGAGGGTGTGACCGCGTGTACGGAAACATGTACACAAATATGTGTATTTCAACACACACACCCGTGAGGGTGTGACCATAATTTTATTGGAATGTTTTAGCTCAACTGCTTATTTCAACTCACACACCCGTGAGGGTGTGACTTGCTCCACAAGTTCGGGTTTTTTTTCATTATCGGATTTCAACTCACACACCCGTGAGGGTGTGACAGTAAAATCCTTGCCAATAAATACTATGATTCTATTTCAACTCACACACCCGTGAGGGTGTGACGGTGTATGAACACATATCATTGTGCTCCAAAATGATATGTGTTCATTTTTATTTTAGGAGCGGCGTCTGCTTATCTCGGTGGGATTATCCGAATCGGCATTACTGCCGATAAATCTGTAATAAATATCCACCCTGACAACAGCCTTGCCGTCGATGTTCTCCCTCTCGTGAATGTATATCTTTTCAATAAGAGTGTGAACAAGCTCATAGTCAAGTTCGGTAATGCCAATATAGTTTTCAATCAGCTCGGCGAATTTCTCTGCATTGGTCCTGTTGTTGTCATTTTCCTGCAAGGCCGCCGAAATCTCATTTGACCTTGCCTTTAATGTCGAAAGCTCCTTTTCCATATTCTCCGACATTGACATATATCTTTCCTTTGAGATAACACCGAAAACCATATCTTCATAGATTTTCTGCAAAAGAGTATCGAGTTCACCGATTCTCTTTTTTGCTTTGTCCTGCTCTTTGATAAGAGAGTTTTTCTCCTTGACCTTATCGGTTTCGGAAGCCTTGGAAAGAATATCAATGTACTTGTCCGCATTTTCTTCAAACAGAGTTGCATGGTGCTGAATATCCGCAAGAACCACATCGTAAAGCTGTTCAAAGGTTATGTAGTGAGATGAACAATAATCCTTGCCATATCTGATAGCAGTCTGACAGCGATATACACCTTTGGAATTTCGGTTATCATATCTCTTGGAAAATCCATGCACCTTTCCGCAATCGGGACACATTACAAGACCTCTGAAAATGTTGTCGGGATTTGTGACCTTATCCCTCGTCTTGACCGACAGTCTTTTGTAAACTGTATCATAGTCCTCCTGACTGACAAGTGCTTCGTGAGTGTTATCGGTAACAACCCATTCATCTTCGGGGCGCTCTATCCTTTTCTTGTTCTTATACGACTTGTTTGTATATCTCAGAGCCACCGTTTTACCCGTATAAACAGGATTGAGAAGAATACTCTTGACGGTCGCCTTGAGCCAATAATAAGGATATTTCGGATATGAAGCACAATTCTCAAGACCGTTTCTGATATAATTATCAGCCTTTGGAATAGGGAGATTCATACTCCTCATTTTTGTTGCAATCTCACCGCAGCTGCATCCCTCGATAGCCATACGATACATCATTTTTACATAATCCGCACGGTCACTCGGAATCAGCTTTGTCTTGTCATTGGGATCTTTCATATATCCGTAGGGAGCTATTCCCGTAAGACAGTCACCACGCTGAGCCTTCATTTTCATAACGGCACGTATCTTCTTGGAACAATCCTTGGCATACCACTCATTAATTATGTTCCTGAACGGAGCAAAATCATTATCTCCCATATCGCTGTCAACGGAATCGTTGATAGCAATAAAGCGAACATCATTATCGGGAAGATACATTTCCGTATAAAAGCCTGTCTGCAAATACTCTCTGCCGAAACGGGAGAGGTCTTTCACGATAACAGTGCCGATTTTTCCGTCCTCGACCGCTTCAATAAGCCTTTTGAAATCGGGGCGGTCAAAATTTGTGCCTGTGTAGCCGTCATCAACGAAAAATTCGGTGTTGTAATAACCGTTGTCGTTGGCATATTTCAGAAGAAGCTCCTTCTGATTCTGTATGCTCATGCTGTCACCATTGTATTCATCGTCACGGCTCAATCTGCAATAGAGAGCCGTTATTTTATCCTGCTGTTTTAATTTCATAATATCCTACCTTTCCAAACAGCAGATTATGACTGTATTTATTATACATCATATTCTGCTTTAAAGCAATAAATTATTTGTAAAAACACAAACAAATTTATGATTTGATTTTTGTTAAAAATTGTGTTACACTGAAAGAAAAATCACGAAAGGAACAGCTATGCGCAGAGTGGATTTCAGCACAGTAATAAGCATCATCATTGAAAACTGCCGTGAGAATATGCACATTTCCAAGAACAAAGAACGTGCATTCACGCAAACCGACCTCATAGCGGGAATATTCTCCGAATACTATGACAGCTGCGATGATAAAATTTTTGAAAGCTCCTCAATATCACGCTGGATAAAAGGCAGCCGTCCTGTTCCTGCCGACCTCATAAATTTTTATCGTGACAACGGATATGAAAGCATTAGTAAAAACTTTAAGGATAACTGTGCTGACGTAGTATATGATTTTTCCAACCTTTACAATGAGCTTGTTACGCTTGTATCAAATGATTATTCTCTTTCCGAAGAAAAGAAAAACAAAGTTATGATTGATACCAGCGATGAATCCGAAGTCTGCCGTTTTATCGGTAATATTATCTTTGCAGCCATTGACAGACCTTTCATTCCTGCCGACAAGCCCATGTTGCCTACCTCTGCAATAACTGTTTCAGAATATGTATTCGGTGCAGATGTTCCTGCACCTTGTAGATATTTCTGTGGCAGAGATAATGAGCTTGAGGAACTTCATTCCGTATTGCAGGAGCATAGCAAGATTTTCATATCGGGCTTTGCAGGTATCGGAAAAAGCGAATTTGCCAAAGCATACGCAAAGAACTTCAAGAAAGAATATCGAAATATTCTGTATTTCAATTATCACGGCAGTCTAAAAAAAGCTATAACCGATATGGATTTTGCAGGTGATAATCTTTCCGACGATGAACACACCAGATTTACAAAGCATATCCGTTTTCTGAAAAGTCTGCGAAGCGACTCGCTTATCATCATCGACAATTTCAATACTGCAAACGACAGCTTTCTCAGTACGCTTATAAATTACGGCTGTAAAATGATTTTCACTACCCGAAGCAAAATCGACTGCGGACATATTTTTGACCTTGATGTTATCAAAAATGCCGATGAATTGTATCAGCTTGTTGGCAAATTTTATTCATATGCCGATGAAAACAAAGCCGTCATTAACGAGCTTATCGAAACCGTTCATCACCACACACTATCTGTTGAAATGATAGCAAAGCTCCTTGAAAAAGGTTTGCACAGTCCCGAAGAAATTCTTGAACATCTGCGGCAGAATAGCGCCGATCCCGAATCCGCTGACAAAATAAAAATCAGCAAAGACGGCTTTAGTGCAAAAGGAACATATTATAATCATATCCGTTCTTTGTTCTCGCTGTATCTGCTTGATGAGAATTATCAAAGCATAATGCTGAATATGGTTTTAGTTGATGAAGTCCGTATCAGATAAACAGTCACGCAGACCTTGTTTCACTCCACCCGATGATAAGAGATGTTGTCTTGCTTGATTTGAAACCGACTTTTGAAAATTGTGGTACATTTATTGCAAATCTGAAAAGCAGACTGCAAATCATTGGTTATGAGCTACCCGACTATGCAATTATAATTTCAAGCATAAGGAATGTGATGAAATATCTCGGCAGTACCGACAGCAGTTCATATCTGAATTTCCTTGAAACAGCATACATATTTCTTGACAATTACCATGAATATGATTTTATGGAAATAATAATCTCAGAAACTGAAAAGCTGCTTGACGATGATAAACTCGGTACTGATAATAACAGAGCATTGCTCTTAAATAATAAGGCAATGCTTCCTGCAAACAGAAATGATAAACTTGCCAAATCCATTAGCCTGATGAATAAAGCACTTTCAATGTGCGATGAAAAATCAAATCCCGTACTGTTTACGAACATAAATATGAATCTCGGTACTCTGTATGTTGAGAATAAGGAAACTGAACGTGGACTTGAATTTATGAATAAAGCCTATCTTTTCATAAAGCTGTGCAGGTCATACAATGACGATTTTATCACCATTGCAAGAAATTACGCCTCAACACTTTGCGATAATATGAGAGTGAACAAAGCTCTGGACGTTCTTACAGAATGCGAATTTGCAACGGAAGACTGCTGCTCCAATAATCATGCAGCATTGCTTTATGACCTCGGAGCCGCATATATTCTTTCGGGAAATTATCCCAAAGCGGTAAAAAAATACAATCTTGCTTTTACGGAATATTTCGCTCTCGGCTGTTACGATGAACTATCAGCAAGAAAAATTGCAGCCGCAAAGCAAATGCAGTATCACAATAATTAAATAATAAAGAAGGAAAGAAGAAAATGATAAACAGCCATTATATTCCTCAGTTTATTCTTAGACATTTTTTGAATACTGAAAAAATCCAATATTGTGATTTGAAAAATAAAAAAGTCGAAAGCCGAAATACAAAATCAGTGTTTTCTGAAAAGGAATATTATCCTGAATATTTAGAGCGTGAATTATGCAGGCATGTTGAATCACAGTTTGCAAATTTACTGAACAATAAGCTTGCTGTCAGTAAATATAAGTTTTCCCTATCGCCTGATGAAATGTTTATTCTCAAAAAGTACTTAATGATTACTGTTTTGAGATATCGAAGCAGTGAGCTTGAAAAAGATCAGGTGCTTTTACATATGTCAGATCACGAACGGGATATTATTTTAGGTGATTTTTACGATAATATATATAAAATTCTGCAATGCAGCAAACGTGAAGATGCTTTTAAATATATTTCATTTGGAGCAAAGGATTCAAATATTCAACTATTTGCCTATGTTAGAGATATATTTAATTCTTATACGGTTGCAGTAAAAACAAACAACTGTAAAGAAGACTTTATAATACCGGACAGCGGCTGGGCAGGATATTCCGGTACCATTCATATTAAAAAATTAAATGCGGTGCTTGATTTAGCTATAAAAACAAATGACCCTATGCTTTTTCAGATAGCACAAATGATTACTCCGCATGATTATTCTGTATTTCCAATAACAAGAAATATGGCAATTATAAATATGAGTGCATTTTTTAAACTATGTACTAAGGGGTCACCTTATCATATTATTTTTCCCGAAGAAGCTCCCAACATATCATCTGCATTAGGTTTTGGAAGTTCAGAGATTATTGAACCGCCAAAAATCAAGCCTATTGGTCGAATGCAAAATGAATATACTATTGAAATAAAACAACTGTCTACACAGGATGTATGTTTCTTGAATTCGCTGTTATATTCAAACTGTAATAATTACTTCGCATTTTCTGACATTTCAAAAATTCAGAATACAATTGAAAATATGAAAGGAAGTACAATTGATCTTTCTTTTCTCAATAATCAATAGGAATAATTATTGTCGTGCCCGCCCTAACATAGGTTTCACCATTTCATCAGCCGTAACCATTATCTTGATAAAGTCATCTCTATTCATAATGCTCCTTTCGATTACCGATTTTGTTCCCACAAAATCAATGCTTGCTAAAACCTACCTTAATTCTCCGTGGTTGAAACGACTTGTTTTTCTCCTGATGCGAATATCCTTTCTCCCACAGAGAATAGCGAAAATTTACGGATTCTTTCTGAAAATCTTGGGGATAGCCTCATACTTTTCCGTAATAAGCCTGTATTCCTCGGTCAACTCAATGATACGCTTGTCACGTTCTTCAATAGCCTGCTTTGATGTTCGTCTTTCTGTTTCAAGCTGTTCTGAAAGCTCTCTGATTTCCTTATCCTTTTCAGATAAGCTACTTTTAAGGCGGTCAATTTCGGCAAGCAGATTTTCATTATCCACAAGAGCCTTTGAAAGCTGCTTATCCGTCTGCTCTGCAATGGTTTCAGCCGAATACAGCTTGTCTTTTAAGTCGTTATTTTCACGGATAATGCCCTCGCATTCCTCAATAGCCTGAATAACCTTTACCTGAGTCGGAAGAAGAAAATCAACTGCAAAATCATCAAGCTCAAGGCTCTCTCCCTTAACCTTTGTAATATGTCCTGCAAGTTCATTATCCTTATGGTGTGAGATTTTCTTATACACCGTCTGAAACTTCAAATCATAATTGCTGCACAATTCCTTTACTGTCATATCATCAACCTCCGATAAAATCCATGTCAATGTCATCATCGTCAAGGGTATCATCAGATTTTGTAACAGGCATATTCTCCTGCTCCGTTTTAGCATGATTACCCGAACCGAAAACAGAAAGCAGTTTAGGGATTTCCGCTTCCAAAGTTGTGCGGATAACGGAAATTATTTCCTTCATATCTGCCTTTTCATTTTTTTCGATAGCATTACCGTTAATAACCGAAAACAAAATAGTTTTTATCGCATTATTAACCGTATGATATTTATTCTTGTCGATGTTGGCAAGAAAGTCGGCTATCCTCTTATCGGACGGATTTTCAAGGGAGAGCCTGAGAGTAATTCTTTTCATCTGCTTCATTACTCAGACCTCTTTTCCATTGCTTTCAGTGACTTTAATGCAAACTGCTGATAGTCTTTAGCTGTGGCACAGATGTCATCAATGAAAATCACTCTGTCGGAATTGTATTTCCCGAAACGTCTGATAAGCTGAACACCGCCGCCGCAAACATACAGCTTCATAAAATCGGGATCATATTCACATCTGTAAAGGGCATCAAAAATCTTCCGACAGTATTTCTCGGCTTCTTCACGGAAAATATTTTTGTAATTGTCGGATACGCTTGTATCTCCGTTTCGGATAAAATGCTCAACCACTTCGGAATCAATTTTCTTGCCGTATGCAGCCATTACAGCTTTCTGCACGGCTATCATATACTGATTCACGCCAAGCTTTTCGGTAACACATTTTTCTTCAATTGGCTTTTTATTGTTGATCTGCAAAATGTTTGCCGTGCCGTTTCCGATATCAACGACCATATTCACACCTGTCATATTGTGAAGGTATTCCGTGACCGCTGCATATCCCTGAGGATAAACAAAACAGCCGACTATTGTAAGATGGTAGTGAACGTTATTGAACTCGCAGTCGATGTGTGGATCTTTCATAAAATACTCTCTTGTGCTTTCACGCTGAGCTGTGAGCATAGTGGTGGGACAGCCGACTGCAAGATAAATGTTGCCTTCATAATATCCGCAGCTGCGGCACTCGTCACAAATTGCTGCAATGGTCAGCAGACGAAATTCTTCGTCAACGGTTTTGTCGGGAATATACTCCTTGTGACCCTCGCCAATGCGGTAATACATTTCTCCGATATGAAGTATCTTGCCATCAAATGCAGGTTTGGTCTTGTATGCTGCGATTCCCGTGGGGAATGAGTGCAGTGAGTTTTTGATATTCCCGTAGCCAGTATCTACGGGAACAATGATAGAATTATTGTAAGGGATCATGCGATTTTTTCCTCCTTTGCCGCTTCTGCGACTTTTGATTTAAGCATTTTTATGATAAGTTTCTCCGCCGTAACAGCTGCTTGAGTATCGGTGAATGAGTTCACTACAAAAGTTGTTTTTCCGACAATAACACTGTGTGCGGCTTCATCGGGTTTGTATCTTTCCGGCATTTTGCACCTCCGCTTTTCGTCATATATATGGAATACGTTAAGATTCATATTTGGCCAAAAATGAGCATTTTCCGGATAATGGTGCCATTTTCATCGGAAATGACCGCCCTTATCCTGGTTTCAATTTTATCACAAAGGAAAATTCTCCGATTGACGTCCATTTGACATGATTTTGACGTCCCACGGGTGTCATTTTTTCGGGTTTTGATGTCATTTTTCGGTTGCGCACTGCTTTGAGCTATATTTCTGACGGCAAAGCGGACGATTTTGCTGTCACTTGACGATAAACGCTGATGTCATTATTTTGAAAATGCTGTCACTTTCTTTATTGGGGCATAAAAAAAGAAGCTCCAAAGGCTGTATCTGCCTTCGAAACTTCATTTTTTGTGGATATTCGGTTGTAATGACGTATTTGCGTTGTTTTCAACTTATGAGAATATTTTTTCAACCGGAGAGAATTGCAAGGGTATTCAACTTGAGAGAATTACGCTTGATTGTAGCAAGCATTGATTTTGTGGGGACAAAAGCGGTTATAAAACTTTTAATCTTCCTGATGACCGTAATCATCGAACTTTTGTGGATATTATGTTTACACGGGTTGATTTTTAGAATCTCATTTTTTCAAAAACCAGCTGTGTCCGATTTCGTCATTAACTGCACTTTACCGTTTCAGGTTCGTTTCATATCATCTTACAATATCCCTGACCTCAAATCCCACAGTTTCAACGGCTGAGATGATTTCTTCATCGATCAGCTGGCGCTCAAAGCTTACAACAGCTTCACTCTTTTCAAGATCAACTTTTGCTGACGCACCGTCAATGCTGTTTATTGCAGCTGTGACGTTCCTGCGGCAGCTTTCACATCTCATACCGTCTATCTTAACGGTCAGCTTCCCGATAGGATTGGTCAGTTTCTTATTTTTCAGCTTTGGCAGGGAAGTTCCGCAGCAGCTTTTCTTACCCGAAAATCTTCTTGCAAAAGAAAATACACACGCTGCGAAAACTGCGGCTGAAATGATTATTGTGATTATCGTTCCGATGCTCATTTTATCCTTTCCCAATACACTACCGATGCGGCGGCATTTTTCATTCCGCTGCAGCCGTGACATTTTTTGCAGTTTCCGCCGCAGTTTGCTGACATAACGGTCTTTTTTACATACCCGAGCTGCGCATAGCGTTCAAGTTTGGCTTCGATCATTTCCGTGCTTGTACCAAGTTCGGCGGCAAGCTGTGCGGTCGAGCGTATTCCTTTTTCTTCGAGGAGTGAAAGCAGCGACATTTTCATCACTCCTTAGAAAAACAGTCCCGAGATATGGTAGGTAAGGCAGGAGAGGATAAGTGCGGTCGCGATATAGTAAAGTGCGATCTTTGCTGTCCATTTTGCGGAGTGCGTTTCGTGCATTGTGGAGCTTAATGCCATAAGGCAGGGAACGTTGAACGTTACAGCGACCATAAATGCGAGCGCTTCGGGCTTCGATATTGCATTTGCGATTAATGTGCCGATATTTGCATCTGCGGAAGTAGTGGTGGCGGTGAGGAGCAGTGAGCCACCGTCTGTGAAGAGGACGCTCGTTACGCCAAGGACAGCTTCCTTTGATACCATTGACGAAACAAACGCGAGGAACGTCTGCCAGCCCATGCCGAAGAATTTCGTAACGGGTTCAATGGTCGTTCCAATCTTGTAAATAACGCTGTCAGCTGCCATTCCGCTTGATGAGTATGTCAGCAGCCAGAAAACGGCGGCGACGATAACAACGACAACGAAAGCCTTTTTGAACACGTCCCAGACGCGGACAAGGGTGTTTTTGAAAAGTGTTTTCCAACGGGGCTTGTGGTAAGGCGGAAGCTCCATAATAAGACCTGTGCGGTCCTCAACGGGACTTAATTTTCTGCCGAAAATTTTTGCGGTAACAAAGATGTGCAGGAACATAAGAGCGAAGATATAAAGCATTACAAGTATCGCTCCGCCGCTGCCGAAAACGGCATCGGCAAGTGTTGGTATTACTGCGAAAGTTGCTCCGCACGGAACTGCCCACGCGAGAGCAATTGTCAGTATTCGCTGACCGTATGAGTCGATGACCCTTGTTCCGGCAGTGCCGCCGATAGTACAGCCGAAGCTTACGAGCATAGGCATAATGGATTTGCCCTGCAAGCCGAGTTTGTTCATTGTGTTGTCGAAAACGTAGGAAACGCGAGCCATATATCCGACTTCCTCAATAAGTCCGAAAACAAGGTTTATTCCGAAAACGAAGCCTGCCATTGAGAACACCCAGCCGAGCGCGGTTATAAGTGTGCTGTTGATGAATGAGGCGAGCATTTCGGGCATTCCGATAGCGTTTATAAACGGAGTAAGAACTGACGGTATCGCACTGCCGATTCCCATAAGCGGTGCGGCAACGATGAACGAGCCGATTATTCCGAGGAGAACTATTCCGATAGAAATGAGTTTTCCCCAACGTTTTGAGATAGTCGCGCGGTCAAATTTTGTCAGCATTTCCGATGTTTTCTTCGTTTTTGTTACGGTATCGGAAAGCAGACCGTCTATCCACTCAAATTTGCAGTCACTTGTGTAAAGGCTGCCGTCGGGATTTTCCTGTGCGAACTGTTTCAGAGCATTTCTGTCCGAAACTGCGGAAAGCTTGTTTATAACAGCGTTGTCGCCCTCTAAAAGTTTTGCTGCGAGCCATTCGGAAGAATATTTTTCCACGCCATTTTCGGGAACGAGCGCAAGTGCTTCGGCATAAGCGGCTTTCTGCTCTCCGGTTTTGTAAAGTTTGGTGAGCGCGGAAAAATCAAGCTGTTTCTGTGCTTTTGCGGCTTCTTCGAGAGCCTTGTAAAAGCTGCCGTAGCTCTTTTTATCGGGTGCGACTATCGAAACAACGGGTATTCCGAGCTTTTCCGAAAGCTTGGCAATGTTTATCTTTTTGCCCTGTGCTTCGGCAACGTCCGTCATTGTCAGAACGAGCATTGCAGGGACGGTTATGCCCGCGTAATCCGAAAGCATAAAAAGACTTCGTTCAAGCTGAGATGAATCGGCAAGAATGCAGACAATATCCGCTCCGCCCGATGCGATATAGTCACGGGTGACGATCTCTTCATCGGAGTTTGCCGAAAGGCTGTATGTTCCTGGAAGGTCGGCAATGAGATACTTTGTATCATTGTATGTAAATTCGCCCTCCACCTTTTCAACGGTCTTTCCGGGCCAGTTTCCGACGTGCTGATGTGCGCCCGTGAGCATATTGAACACGGTCGATTTTCCCGAGTTCGGCTGTCCGAGCAGTGCAATTTTCTTTTCTGCTGACATTACTTTGTCACCTCCACGGTTATTCTTTCGGATTCATTGCGGTTGAGTGCTATCATCGTGTCACGTCCGTAAACAAGCACGGGACGGTTATTGACATTTTGCAGCATTTCGATATCGCAGCCGACATTCAACCCGATCGAGGTTACTCTCGAAAGGTAGCGTCTGTCACCGTTGATACCGGTGATTTTTGCTTTCTGACCGTCTTTGAGTTCGGTAAGTTTTGGCATAGATCATTCTCCTTTAAAATATGTCTGGTTAGCATTAACTAACTAATGCGTAATAAATCAGGGATCAACTGATCCCTAAAATTTTATACCAGCCTGCGGTGTAGAATTCCTTTAATATATGGATATGCTCCCGTGCGGTTTCGATAGGCTCATTGTGGGAAATTATCTCGAAGACTCCGTTGAACATCGTGCTTGAAATGATATGCACAAGCTGTTCGTCGAAATCGGGACTGATTTTTCCGTCAGCCTGCATAAGTCGGATAAGCTTTATGCTCGACCTTGTTTCTATTTCGATGAGCCGCTCGACATAATCGGCGTATTTTGTTCCTTCGGAGCAGCAGGCAATAAGCTTGAAAGCATCATAATGCTCATAGATGAAGCCGAGCATACCGTCCGTGTCGTCCTCAATGCCGTTGGAAAGCGCGTCCATTTGCTCGTTTAATTCCTGATTAGAAAAATCCTCATTATAGCTTAGATAGAACTCATAAAGCTCCTCGGAAGGCGCTTTTACAAGTGCATCAAAGAGTGCTTCCTTGTTTTCATAGTAGCGGTAGACTGCACCTGTTGTCACATTTACGGCGGCGGCAATGCTTCGCACAGATGCTTTTTGAAAGCCTTTTTCGAGAAATTCTTTTTTGCTTGCTTCAAGTATATTCTTTGCAAGCTCATCATTCAGCAGGCGCATTCAACTACTCCGTTTCTGATAAGATAACACCGTTATTGGATAACATAGTTATCTTATCATATTTATTTTGGCTTGTCAAGAGTAAATTTTCAAAAAATCGCATATTTGTCAAAAATGCAGAAATCAGTTGCAATACGCTAACAAATATGTTATAATATACTAAGGTATCTTTGGGTATCTTTGATTTTTATGGAGGTGCGTTATATTGAAAAATGAAAGCGGGCATCTGCCGATATACGGTGTCGGACCTTTTTATGGCATCGGCATAATACTGTTGACGATCATCGGAGTGGTACTTTCGGCTGCGGGAATTCCTGAGAGCGGAAAAGTCAGCGGAATTTTGCCAAAAACGGTAATGATCGTTCTGGGGATACTTTTGGCAGCGGAAGGATTTTTTGTATGGAAAGCGGCAGCTTTGGGCAAAAACAGCATTGACGGATATATTAAAAAAAATACCCTCTGTACAACGGGTGTGTACAGCATAGTGCGGAATCCATGTTATTCGGGAATAATGCTTATGTGCAGCGGAAGCTTGCTTATCGCACATAATCTGTGGCTTCTGATACTTCCTGTTTTTTACTGGGCAGCAATGACGGTACTTATGAAATGCACGGAGGAAAAATGGCTTAAAGAGCTTTACAGACAGGAGTATATTGACTACTGTAAAAATGTCAATCGCTGTATTCCGTGGTTTCCGAGAAAAAAATGAGCGGTGGGCTTTGATCTATCAAGTGTTTCGGTTTCGGGTCATATCTATATGAGGTGATAAAAATGGCAGTAACATTAATTTCGGCAGTTATGGTTATGGCGGCATATTTTCTTCTGTTGTATGCCGTAGTAGGTTTTATTCAGGACAAGAAATTTTTCTCTACCGCGCCTAAAGAAAATCTGGCTGTTATTCCAGATAAAAAAGAGAGGTTTCGCGGCGCTCATATCATTGGCTGGATAATAGCTGTGATCGCTATTTTGCTGTTCGCAGGAGCACTGGTTCTATGTGTATGGGACGGAGTAAAAAACGAATTTGGCTTTCTGCAATTCTTTGGAAGATTTGTCATAGTGCTTTATATTATGGAGCTTTATGACATATTTTTCTTTGATTGGTATCTTTTGTGCCGTTCAAATTTTTTCCCGCATTTTTATCCCGAGCTTAAAGGTGTAGTAGGGCCGCAGATGTTTGGTTATAACAAAAAACAGCATTTTGTACATTTTATTGCATATATTCCCATTTGTGCCGCTGCTGCATGGATATGCACACTTTTATAATTTATAAGGTTTTGCTCCGAAAAAACGCACTGATTTTTTGGAGCAAAAGAATGTTATTTTGGAGCAGAAATTATTTTTTAGATGTGTTATTATAAAAATTGCGGAACATACCGCAGTTTTTATTTATATTTTGGTTAGCACTTGCTAATCAAATTTGAGGAGAATCACTTGAAAAAATATCTGTTAAAAAGACTTGCAGGTACGATCACCGTTCTTGTGGGGGTTACTGTGCTTTGCTTTATTCTTATGACAATTTCGGGAAAGGACCCTGCTATGGCTGCTGCGATACGAAGCAACTCGGCAGGAGATACGGCTCTTGTAGATTCCCTGCGTGAAGAAATGGGGCTTGACAAACCTCTTCCAATACGCTATTTTCTGTGGCTGAAAGGACTGCTTACGGGCGATATGGGGAAATCGGTGGTTACATATCGCAGCATAACCGATGATATAAAAAGCCTGTTTCCCGTAACATTCAGACTTGTTATTATGGCAATGGGCTGGATGGTGATAATTGTCTTCCCCGTATCAATGCTGTGTGCAAGGTTTCACAACAAACTGTTTGACCATATTGTAAGGGTGCTTACCATTGGCGGTATATGCCTGCCTGTTTTCTGGCTGGGATTCATGCTTCTGCTGCTGTTTGCGGTAAAGCTGCCGATATTCAGCGTTGTGCCGAAAGCAGGGATAAGCGGATATATTCTGCCGTCATTTGCGCTGGCGTTTCCGTCAGCCTGCGGAGCGGTCAGGATAATGCGGTCATCACTGCTTTCCGAAATAAGCTCGGACTATGCGGCATATGCACGGACAAGAGGATTGTCCGAATGGCAGATAATCCTGCGGCACGGACTAAAAAACTCACTGCCGCCTGTAATAACTCTTTTCGGACAGTATCTCGGATATATGCTTGCGGGAAGCGCCGTGGCGGAAAAGGTCTTTTCACTTAACGGCGCGGGAACATATCTTATTTCCTGCGTTGTAAGCGGAGATTCTCCTGCCGCTGCTGCCTGCATTGTGATAATTGCGGCGGTGTTTGTGACTGCAAATCTTGCGGCAGATGTGATAAACAGGCTGATATGCCCGTGGATGGTAAGGGAAATAAATGATTAAGAAGATTTTTTCAAGACCGCAGGCGGTCATCGGTATCATACTTATTGCGGCTGTGGTGATATGTGCGGTGTTTGCACCCGCAATAGTGCCCAATCCTCCCGACGGGATAGATCCTTCACTCAAATATCATGAGGCAGATGAAAGCTATCCTTTTGGAACGGATCAGCTTGGAAGATGCGAGCTTTCACGCCTTATTTACGGTGCAAGATATTCACTGGGAATGAGTGTTCCCATGATGCTGATACTGGGGGCTCTGGGACTTTTTATAGGCACGCTCAGCGTCTGCGCAGGTGAAAAGGCGGACAGGATAATTACATTTATCTGTGATGTTTTTATATCCTTTCCGTCCCTTATAACAGCCATTGCCGTAATAAGCATTCTGGGCAGCGGCATACAGAATATTGCCGTGGCTGTTGTTATCTCCATGTGGGCGTGGTTTGCAAGAACAGTTCGTTCATACGCCGCTGCGGAAATGGGCAAAGAGTACATCACTGCGGCAAGGATAAGCGGCTGCGGTACGGCGGGACTGATATTTAAGCACCTTATTCCGAACATTCTTCCTCAGTGCATAGTTTATATGAGTACGGGAATAGCTTCGGCGATAATAATGATATCAAGCTTTTCGTTTCTCGGTCTTGGGCTTCCCGAGGGCACTGCCGAATGGGGAGCTATGATGAATGAAGCGAGAACGGGGCTTTACAGTCACCCCGAAATGCTTGTTTATCCTGGAATATGCATTCTTATTACCGCAGGCGGCTTTAATCTTTTCGGAGAGGCTCTTCGTGATGCACTGACCTATGAGGGAGGAATATGAAATGCTGCTTGAAATAAAAAATCTCTCCGTGACTGTAAAAAGCAGCGGATTAAAAGCTGTTGATGGCATCAGTCTTTCCGTTGATACGGGCAGACCGCTCCTGATACTCGGTCAGTCGGGCAGCGGAAAAACAATGATATGCCGTGCGCTGTTCGGTCTTACGGACAGATACGCTTTCGATGTATCGGGACAGATATTTTTTGAAGGGAAAGATATCCTGTCGGCAGACGCAAAGAGCCGCAGAAAGCTTTATGGGAGCGATATTGCGCTTATCCCTCAGAACCCTATGACAGCCTTTGACCCTTCATGCAAGCTGGGACATCAGCTTGCGGAAACATACAGGCTTCATAACAAAAGCAGTGCCAAAGCCGCAATGGCTGCCGTTCTCGGTGCTATGCGGAGGGCAGGACTTGAGCACTGCGAGACAGTGTGGGCGAGCTATCCGTATATGCTTTCGGGCGGAATGCTCCAGAGGGCGGCTGTGGCGGCAGCGGTAATGAACAGTCCCAAGCTGATAATTGCAGATGAGCCTACCACCGCTCTTGACGCAGAGCATAGAATGGCGGTCACGGATATGCTGAGAAGTCTGTGCGACAGTGCAGCCGTCATAATGGTAACTCATGATCTTGCTGTGGCAGACCGCTTCGGCGGATATGCTTATATAATGAAAAACGGTATTTTTGTGGAGCAGGGCGATATAAGGAAAATAATATCCGCTCCCGAAAACGAATATACAAAGGAGCTGCTCGATGCCGCTCTGCTGATATGAGGTGAGATATATTTTAACGGCAAATAACATCACCAAATGCTTTGTTACAGACGGAAAAAAATTTACCGCCGCCGATAATGTGAGCTTTTCTCTGGATAAAAACGAGTTCTGCTCCCTTGTGGGGGAAAGCGGCTCGGGAAAGACCACGTTTGTAAGGATAATGTCGGGGCTTATTTCTCCCGACAACGGAAATGTCATATGCGACGGAGAAAATATAACCCCAAAGCTGCGCAGAAAAAACAAGGCTCTTTGCGCAAAGCTCCAGCTTGTTCTTCAAAACAGCAGGTCTGCTCTTGACCCTCGCTTTTCGGTATATGACTGCATTGCGGAACCTATAAAAAATCTGAAAAAATGTTCCCGTGAGGAAGAAAATAAAATCGTCAAAGAGCTTACGGAACAGATGGAGCTGCCCTCAGATATACTTTCACGGCGCTCGGGAGAGCTTTCGGGCGGACAGCAGAAAAGAATATGCATTGCCCGTGCCCTTGCGGCTGATCCCGATTACATAATATTTGATGAAGCTGTCAGCGGACTTGATGCTGCTGTCAGAAAAAGTGTTCTTGATCTGCTCATAAGGATACAGAAAAGCTCGGGAAAAGGCTTTCTGCTCATAACTCACGATATAGACGCAGCCCTTTACACATCACAGCGGATAGCTGTTATGAAAAGTGGCAGGATACTTGAAACTGTAAAATATGAGGGAGATACGGCGGTATTTAAAAGTGATTACTCCGCAACACTCATAAATTCCTCGTTGTTGGGGATAAAAAGATAGGATATTTCCGCAAAAAGCGGTTAATATACAGCATTTTTTGAAAGGAAAGATTTTATGAAAATGAAAAGGTTTTTTGCTGCGGCTGCGGCATTTGCAATATGTGCAAATATGGCTGCCTGCGGAAGCACGTCCGACAACACAGGAACAACATCAGAAACAGATGATGCGGAGGTTTCGTCCGCTGCCGATAACAATTCCGATACATCATCGGAAAGCAAAAATGTAACACTCTGCGAGAGCTGGACTTTTGATGCAGGCTTTTATGCTGTTGTTCACGGCGGAATGTCATCAAACTACGGCATATCCTATTGGGGACACAATTTCTATGACACTCTCGTTGTCTATGAGGACGGCGAATACAAGGGCAGCCTTGCGGAAAAATGGGACGTGAGCGAGGACGGCAAGGAATACACCTTTACCCTCAGAGACGGCATTAAATTCTCCGACGGAACTCCCTGCGATGCGGCAGCAGTCAAAAAGAGTCTTGAAGCCGCAACGGTGAACCTCGGAATGTATATCGGCTCATACGGAAAGCTTATGACGGTCATCGACACTATTGAAGCTCCAGATGAATCCACAGTTGTTATAAAGCTTACACAGCCTTACTACGGTACTCTTAATGACCTTTCCACCTGCAATCCTCTTGGTATCGTAAATCCCAACGGCTTTAACGATGATCTTACATACAAGGCTGATGATTTCCAGACAATGACAATGGGAACGGGTCCGTATATGTATCAGGGGGATTTTGACGGAAGTGTCTATACCTTTGTCCGCAATCCGTATTACTGGGGCGAAGCTCCCGAAGCAGACACATTCAAGATAAAGGTAATACCCGACAACGATGCCAAGGTACTTGCACTCAGAAGCGGCGAGATAGATGCCATTACGGGTGCAGCAAGACTCAGCGCAGATGCTTACACCGAGCTTTCTGCGGACAGCTCATTCGGCACAGCAATAAATGATGAGCCGACTCTTACAAATTATATAGGCTTCAATATGTCAAAGGCTCCCTTTGATGATAAAAACGTGCGCCTTGCCGTTGAATATGCCATTGACAAGGATTCAATATCAAATGATGTTTTTCAGGAAACGATGACACCTGCCGATACTCTTTTCAGCAGATCAAAGCCTTACTGCGATGTTGATGTGACTGTTTATGATTATGACCCTGACAAGGCTGCACAGCTTCTTGATGAAGCAGGCTGGACCGATTCCGACGGCGACGGCATAAGGGAAAAGGACGGCACGCCCCTTGAAATGACTATGCTTTACACAAGCGATTACGGCAGCATCGGCGACGGTATGCTTGCCATTGCTTCGCAGCTTGGCAAGGTGGGCTTCAAGGTAGATGTTTCCGATATGGATATGATGACCTATTACGGAGCGTCAATGAACGGTGAATACGACATTATCCACTACCGCACCTACGGCGGTTCGTTCGACCCGTTCACTATCGTTACAAATATGGATCCGGCAGTCAGCGCAGACCCCGTTGCTGTACAGTTTGCTGCATTTCTGCCCGAAGGAATAGTTTCCGAGCTTGACTGCTCCTCCGATGAAAACCGCATAAATGAGATATACAAAACTATCCTCACGACCATTCCCGATGAGGCTCTCTGCGTTCCTTTTGCAAACACAGTTGAGCTTGCGGCATGGAACAGCGAAAAGATAAACGGCTATGAATTCTGCTCGGACAGCCAGTATGTGGAAGTAAGCGGAATAGACCTTAAATAATATCACACAGCGGCACATCTGTCCGAAATAACAGATGTGCCGCGCATTTGTATCCAAGGAGAATTTATGAAAAAGATAAGCCCCGAAACATGGAGAAATTACCGATTTGCAGGCGAAGAAGTCGGAAAGGACTGCACGGTCTATTATCTTTCCGATTCCGACGGAAGCGGAAAAGGGATAATGCACGTTTATGAAGTCATTCCCGGGATTCTTATGTCCTATGATGTTCTCGATATGAAATCCTGCTGGCAGGACACTCCGCCCGTTCCTGGGTTTATTCAGATAAACTACTGCAACGAGGGCTGCTTTGAATTTGAGCTTGAAACAGGCGAAATAGGCTTCCTGAGCAGCGGAGATCTTGCAATAAGCGATACAAACGGCTCACAGTTTGTGTCCTCACGTATTCCCTACGGCAAATACAGAGGTCTTTCCATTATGATAGACATTGAAAAGGCTCAGCCTGTGATAGACAGCCGCATACCTGAAGCGGGAATAGACCTTAAACGCATTTCCGAGCGGCTGTTTGGCATATCTCCCACCTTTTTCATAAGAGCCAAGCCTGCCCTTGAGCATATTTTTTCGGAGCTTTACAACGTTGATGAAAAGATACGCAAGCCTTATATGGTGCTGAAAACTCTGGAGCTTCTGTGCTTTATAAATGCCAGCGGCTATGAACGTCAGGAACGTCTGCCCAGCTTTTCCCATACAGTCGCAGAGGCGGTAAAAGAGGTATATGATTACATAAATCAGCATTTTATTGATGAGATCACCATAGGCGAGCTTGCTTCAAAATTCTGCATTTCCGAGACAAATCTGAGCAGCTGCTTCAAGTGCCTTTACGGTCAGCCTGTGGGTGCTTATATCAGGGCGAAGAAGCTAAGATATGCGGCTGAGCTGCTTTCGGGGCGTACCGAAATGAGCGTCGGAGATGTTGCGCATCTTGTGGGATACGGCAATCAAAGCAAGTTTGCTTCGGCATTTCGTGCCGTTTACGGTTATCCTCCGCTTGAATACCGCCGACGAATGAAAAATAATGCTTCGGAGCAAAAAAAACGTTTTTCGGAGTAGAAAAAAATCAGGATCAAATCTATAATAAAAAGGTACACAAAAGGGTGTGCATTTTTTATTTCACATCAGTTAGCGATTGCTAATAAAAGGAGGAGCCAAATGTCAGCTATATTAAAATATGCGGGAAAATACAGACGGCACATTTTTACTGCGCTTGCACTTATCTCAATAAGTGTTCCGATAGGGGTCGTGCCGTATTTTCTTATAAGCAGTCTTATCGGGGGATATATCAATGAAACGGCAGTAATGGCAGATGTTGTTCGGACATCTGTGCTCATATTGCTTTGTTTTACGGTAAAGTATATCCTTTACGGTGAGGGCCTCAATCTTTCCCACGAGGGAGCTTTCGGAACGCTTTACAATATGCGTGTAAAGCTTGCAGACAATCTTATGCATCAGCCGCTGGGCGAGGTTGCTGACGGCGGAACGGGAAAATACAAGAAAAGCTTTGTGGAAGAGATAGGACGCATTGAGCTTATGCTTGCACATATGCTGCCCGAGGGAATACCCAATCTTGTTATGCCGTTTATTGTGCTTGCGGTGATCTTTGTGACAGACTGGAGAATGGGACTTCTTTCACTTGCATCGCTGCCGTTCGGCATTATCGGAATGGGACTGATGATGAAATCGGGAGTAAAGAAAATGCCGCTGTATTACGAAGCAGGAGCAAGGCTCAACAATGCCGTTGTCGAATATGTTTCGGGAATGGAAGTAATAAAAATTTTTGGTCAGACTACAAGCTCGTTCAAAAAGTATTCCGATACCGTGGAGAATTATAAGGTCTTCACCCTTGACTGGTTCAAGGAAAGCTGGCGTTCAATGTCGCTGGTCTATGCGGGAATGCCATGCACCGTGCTGCTTACACTTCCTGTCGGTGCGATAATGTATTACAACGGCAATCTTGACCTTAACACATGGATATTTGTTCTTATGCTCGATCTCAGTATGAGCGGACCGCTTACAAGGGTAATAAACTTCTTCCCCATGTTCCCGCAGGTGGATTATACCGTAAAGCAGCTTGAAGCTCTTTACAGCACCGAAGACGTTCATTCGGGAAATGTTTCAGAGCTGCCGGAAAGCTATGGTGTTGAATTTAAAAATGTTACATTTGCATACAAGGACAAGGACGTCCTCAAAAATGTGAGTTTTAAAGCGGAGCAGGGAAAAAAGACTGCCCTTGTTGGTGAATCAGGCAGCGGAAAATCCACCGCAGCCAGGCTTGCTGTCCACTACTGGGACGTTTCCGACGGAAGCATTACTATCGGCGGACGTGATATCCGTGAATACACCTTCGATACACTGATGAGTATGACAGCCTATGTTGCACAGGACAATTTTCTCTTCAAGGGCACAATTGCCGATAATCTTCGTATGGGCAAAAAGGACGCAACAATGGCTGAAATGATAGAAGCGGCAAAGGCGGCTGCCTGCCACGATTTCATTTCAAAGCTACCTCACGGATATGATACTGAGGTTGGTGTTCTTGGAGGAAAGCTTTCGGGCGGTGAACGTCAGCGCATAACAATTGCAAGAGCGATACTGAAAAATGCGCCCATAATAATCCTTGACGAAGCCACGGCATACACCGATGCGGAAAATGAGGAGCTTATAACAAATGCTCTGAACGAGCTTACCAAGGGCAGGACTGTCATTATGATAGCCCACAGGCTCGGTACTATCGCAGATGCGGATAATATAGTTGTGCTGGACAAGGGAAAAGTCTCCGCAAACGGCACACATGATGAGCTTATGGAGAGCAGCGGTATTTACCGCAGACTGTGGCAGATGAGCCTTGAAGCAGGCAGCTGGAATATCGCCATAAAGGAGGGCGCTGAAAATGTTTAAGTTCATAAAGAGAATAATGGGGCTTTCGGGCGAGTACCGCAAAAAGCTTGACCGTGCTTATGTGCTTTCTTTTTTTGAAAGCCTTGCGTCAAATGTTCCCATATGTATGCTGCTGTATGTGCTTATGACCATAATGAACGGCAGCTTCGGCAGGAATACTATCATCATTGCTTTTGTAGGTATCTTTGCAGGTGTTATCCTCAGAATGATATTTCGCTACCTGACTGATGTGAACCAGTCCGGAGTGGGATATGAGATATTCGCCCGTGAGCGTATGACCTTTGGTGACAGGATAAAGCGTTTCCCAATGGGATTTTTCTCTGAGGGTAATATCGGAAATGTAACTTCCGTAATTACAAACGATATTTCCTTTGTGGAAGAACACGGAATGGATACCCTCGGCAAAATAACAACTTCCGTTATCGGCATCGGCATATCATTTGTCTTTCTTCTTGTGCTTAATGTATGGGTAGCTTTGGCTATGGCAATTACTACTGCATTGTTTTTTGCGGCATTCGCTGCGGCTCACAAGGTCGCTTCCGAGGAAGCCGTAAACCAGCAGGAGGCACAGAACAAGCTCGTCGGAACGGTCATTGAATACATAAAGGGAATGCCTGTTGTAAAGGCATTCAACCTTGCGGGAAAAAGCCACAAGGCAACATCGGAGGATTTTCTCAGACTTACCGAGGCTCAGATAAAATTTGAAAAACGTTTTTCAACGCCCATTATCGTTTCGCAGTGCATGACTGGACTTTGCATTTCGGCAGTTATTTTTATCTGCGGATATGTGGGACTTAACGGCGGAATAGAGCTGCCTTTTGTTCTTGCAATGTCAGTGTTTGCCTTTGACCTTGCAGCGCCCATGCTTGCACTTATAAACATAACTGCATTCAGAGTTGCAGATGCTTCCCTTGACCGTTATGACAGAGTGAAGCAGACGGAGGTAATGGACGACAGCGGAAAAGCAGTCAAGCTCAAAAATTTTGATATTGATTTCAAAAACGTAACATTCGGATACAGTGAATCTGCTGTCATCAAGGACATGAGCTTCCATATACCACAGCACAGTATGACCGCACTTGTGGGAAAAAGCGGCTGCGGAAAAAGCACCGTCGTAAACCTTATTGCCCGTTTCTGGGATACCGATTCGGGTACGGTAAGCATTGGCGGAACGGATATAAAAGCAATGACAACGGAAAGCCTTCTCGAAAATATCAGCGTGGTTTTTCAGAACGTATATCTTTTTAACGATACCGTGTTCAATAATGTTGCTTTCGGAAAAAAGGGAGCGACTAAGGAAGATGTTATCGCAGCCTGCAAAAAGGCTTGCTGCCATGAGTTCATATCCGCTCTTGAAAACGGGTATGACACTGTGATAGGCGAGGGCGGTTCAACACTTTCGGGAGGTGAGAAGCAGAGAATATCTATTGCAAGAGCAATCCTAAAAGATGCCCCCATAGTTCTGCTCGATGAAGCAACAGCCAGCATTGATCCCGATAATGAAGCATATATCCAGCAGGCTATAACCGAAATGGTAAAGGGAAAAACGCTTGTTGTAATTGCGCACAAGCTTTCGGCAGTAATGGGAGCGGATCAGATACTTATGATTGAGGACGGTCGGATAACCGCAAGAGGAACACATTCTCAGCTTCTTAAAGCGAGTCCTGCTTACCATGAGCTTTGGGAAAAGCAGAAGCAAAGCCTTGTCAGATAATTTTGATCATACAAAACCCGTGCCGGTGTATTTTGTCGGTACGGGTTTACTTATTTGCTGCTTTTGGAGAAATTGTTTCGTCTTTCACCATACCAATTGTATTAAACCGATTCTTTGGACAATTTATAGAGTTAATGATAAAATCCATTTTTATTTTGTCAATGACAAATTCTTCAAGATATATCTTTTTAACAGCTGTGATAGAGAACTTTCAAATGGAACTGCAATAGGCATTAATATGAATCCGGCGATGGAGCTTGATCCTGAATTGACCTATGATGATTGGGAGAAGGATTATCAATCCCCCGAAAGGATATTGTCTTGAGGATAATATAAATGACAATTCAGTAATGTCCATAAGAAACGAGTCCGATTTTTTAACTGTGTAAATGGCGAAAGACGTCATAATCGCTCTATCATTATATCATAAAAATATCGCTGTCAAGGTTAAAATGAATGTCGAAGACAACCTTGACAGCGACAATTTTTATGATTTCTGGCAATTAAGCGGTTGTGCCGTCGTATTGCGTCGTAACTTGGGACACAATTCGAAAATCATAACCTATATGAGCTGGCTAAATGTTTTGAAAAATAATATGTCAGTCATAATCTGCTTTATTTATCGTGGCGCACTATAAATGGTAATCATATGCAGTAGGTGCAGCGCCGTTCTTGGAATTTCAACTCACACACCCGTGAGGGTGTGACCGACAAGATAACCAAGAACTATGAGAACGTTACGAATTTCAACTCACACACCCGTGAGGGTGTGACATCTCCGAATTTTTGAGGTTCGTAGTGATGATAAATTTCAACTCACACACCCGTGAGGGTGTGACCAGATGCGTGAAATATTATTTCGTGGCAAAGAAATTTCAACTCACACACCCGTGAGGGTGTGACTGAAAAGAAAATGCGGGAGGTGAGAAAATGAGTGATTTCAACTCACACACCCGTGAGGGTGTGACCGACATCACGACATTACATGATGTGAAAAATCGCATTTCAACTCACACACCCGTGAGGGTGTGACTGAAACCATAGGACAGTACACAGGGCATACCGACATTTCAACTCACACACCCGTGAGGGTGTGACGAGTTATCCTGTCGAATGTAACAGCGTCAATATATTTCAACTCACACACCCGTGAGGGTGTGACACGATTTTATCAGATCACCCGAATCCTGCTTGCAGATTTCAACTCACACACCCGTGAGGGTGTGACAAAAGCCTTGCCGCCGTGCGGGTCTGCAAAAAAACATTTCAACTCACACACCCGTGAGGGTGTGACAACAGAGCTTCCACAAGCAGACCCTCGGTTCAGTCATTTCAACTCACACACCCGTGAGGGTGTGACAACAGGCGGACGTTGCAAAGGCTATTGGCATAGGGATTTCAACTCACACACCCGTGAGGGTGTGACTTCCGGAGGAGGTAACGGATAATGAATAAGGTAATTTCAACTCACACACCCGTGAGGGTGTGACATAACTAACCCTATAGGAAAAGCATTAAAAACAGGTATTTCAACTCACACACCCGTGAGGGTGTGACTTTAATCATGTGTGGAAATGTAAAATATCAGAAATTTCAACTCACACACCCGTGAGGGTGTGACGGCAGTGTGTAACGCTGTACAACAAGCTTCCATCATTTCAACTCACACACCCGTGAGGGTGTGACCACTTTCGGCGCACCGCAGACACTGACGGGAGATTTCAACTCACACACCCGTGAGGGTGTGACTGATTCCGATATCGACTATGAGGAAATGTCTGCAAATTTCAACTCACACACCCGTGAGGGTGTGACATAAAGCAAAGATTTTGTTTTTTCGTGAGGGTCAGAATTTCAACTCACACACCCGTGAGGGTGTGACAATCCAGTTTCCGAGGTCTTTTATATACCTATTATTTCAACTCACACACCCGTGAGGGTGTGACCGTACAGTTATTGCCTTCATTAACGATGGTTAAATTTCAACTCACACACCCGTGAGGGTGTGACCTGAGACTGATATTGAAAAAATAATCTCAATGCAAAATTTCAACTCACACACCCGTGAGGGTGTGACAGCATAGTTGTTGCCAAGGTCAACTATCGCAGAACCATTTCAACTCACACACCCGTGAGGGTGTGACATAATGCAATTTCAAGCACTCGACCCCTCGCACATTTCAACTCACACACCCGTGAGGGTGTGACCATCAAGAATGGGCATGCAACTACCCTCAATAAGATTTCAACTCACACACCCGTGAGGGTGTGACCCTTACCCTCAATGGAGGGCTTAGGGTCATCATGTATTTCAACTCACACACCCGTGAGGGTGTGACTGGTATAAATGGAAAATGGTGAAGCATTAGCGAATTTCAACTCACACACCCGTGAGGGTGTGACTTGTAAGGTTAAGGAAAAAGTTAGAAGATGAAAAATTTCAACTCACACACCCGTGAGGGTGTGACTTGGTAAAACAACTTTGTGTAATAAAATATCGGATTTCAACTCACACACCCGTGAGGGTGTGACAAGATATCAGAAATATTGCCGAGGTAAATCTTGTAAATTTCAACTCACACACCCGTGAGGGTGTGACCAAACAAGGATATTGATGCAGAAAGACAGTCTATATTTCAACTCACACACCCGTGAGGGTGTGACGGAAACCGCAAATGATGAACAATTTAAGAAATTTATTTCAACTCACACACCCGTGAGGGTGTGACGGCTCTACCTGCTGCAATTTATAAACATTTACGGATTTCAACTCACACACCCGTGAGGGTGTGACGTACAGGTTTTGACCTGTATAAACGTTTGAAAAATTTCAACTCACACACCCGTGAGGGTGTGACGGCTAAGGAAATGTATGCAGCTTTGGACGAGATAATTTCAACTCACACACCCGTGAGGGTGTGACTCGTCCCACTCATCTTCTTCATCTGCTTCTTCCAGATTTCAACTCACACACCCGTGAGGGTGTGACTTCTTTTATAGCACTTACCACATCTGCTTTTGTATTTCAACTCACACACCCGTGAGGGTGTGACCTAAAGTCACTATAAGCAAACCTATGTTGTCTATTTCAACTCACACACCCGTGAGGGTGTGACATTCTCAACGATGGATTATTGAATGATAACAGTGATTTCAACTCACACACCCGTGAGGGTGTGACCTCCTGCTGAAAAATTCACGGAAGCTCCATAGGATTTCAACTCACACACCCGTGAGGGTGTGACTCGATAGGAGCGGGAACATAGCTCTCGTCTATATTTCAACTCACACACCCGTGAGGGTGTGACGGCACAGACAACCACCTATTACCAGCAAACGACAAAAATTTCAACTCACACACCCGTGAGGGTGTGACAAAATCCTGTTGGATATATGAATAGCTGCTACAGAATTTCAACTCACACACCCGTGAGGGTGTGACCGAAGATGACGAGGGAGCAGTGATCATCTGCGATTTCAACTCACACACCCGTGAGGGTGTGACTGCCGTCAATGGTCAGCGTTAAATCGGATAAGCTAATTTCAACTCACACACCCGTGAGGGTGTGACCTTTTCAGTCTTTTTCTTCTTTTTGCTGCTTGAAATTTCAACTCACACACCCGTGAGGGTGTGACCAAATCAGAGGTTATTAAAACATCATCATCAAGAAAATTTCAACTCACACACCCGTGAGGGTGTGACGTCTTGGCCGATATTGATGACCAATTAGATGAAATAAATTTCAACTCACACACCCGTGAGGGTGTGACTTCTGGTAAGAATCACACTTTGGAGCAGATAGCAATTTCAACTCACACACCCGTGAGGGTGTGACGCAGATGATGGCTGTGGAAGTCTGTTTAATGTCAAATTTCAACTCACACACCCGTGAGGGTGTGACCTTGCCATTATCAAACATTGGAAAAATTATCGGGTATTTCAACTCACACACCCGTGAGGGTGTGACCCTTTTTAAGCCTTTCGATATCATATCCAACAGGGATTTCAACTCACACACCCGTGAGGGTGTGACTGTATCATCTTCGCAAAGTGGGCAATCTTCTCCAAATTTCAACTCACACACCCGTGAGGGTGTGACCACTCGTGCATTCTTTTAAAACCAGACAAACCATTTCAACTCACACACCCGTGAGGGTGTGACCACCATCAAGAATGGGCATGCAACCCTCAACAAGATTTCAACTCACACACCCGTGAGGGTGTGACTCAGGCTTTCTGATTATATTGATACAGATGTCGATTTCAACTCACACACCCGTGAGGGTGTGACAACAGCCCGCAGGATCCTGGGACACTCTGATATATTTCAACTCACACACCCGTGAGGGTGTGACCTGCTGTTTTAGCATCAACAAAACCCTCGGACAATTTCAACTCACACACCCGTGAGGGTGTGACATTTGCAGGATATTATTGATTTGTATGATAATCGATTTCAACTCACACACCCGTGAGGGTGTGACCATTGTGGTATTCTGAGCATAAAAACCGTCACATATTTCAACTCACACACCCGTGAGGGTGTGACAATTCAAACTTTCACTGAGTTCTCCGTTCAGATAATTTCAACTCACACACCCGTGAGGGTGTGACGGCTCTGCCTGCTGCAATTTATAAACATTTACGGATTTCAACTCACACACCCGTGAGGGTGTGACCCTCTTTGCTGACATAGATTTTTACAAACTTGCCGATTTCAACTCACACACCCGTGAGGGTGTGACTAATTGTGCTTGTCTGAGACAGCGTACCAAGCTGATTTCAACTCACACACCCGTGAGGGTGTGACACACCTTGTTGGCGCCAACCTTCTCATCTCCCGAATATTTCAACTCACACACCCGTGAGGGTGTGACTTGGATAATGATGAGTGTGGAATTAAAGGTACGATTTCAACTCACACACCCGTGAGGGTGTGACATAAAAATAACTGGGTATATCGTATGTTTTTTAAGCATTTCAACTCACACACCCGTGAGGGTGTGACTTGCCAGCTGCATCATACGCAGACAAACCAAATTTCAACTCACACACCCGTGAGGGTGTGACATATTTTGGGAGTATGGGGCGACCAACATTAGGAATTTCAACTCACACACCCGTGAGGGTGTGACAAAACGCCCCAAAAGATGCTGGAACATCTCTCGATTTCAACTCACACACCCGTGAGGGTGTGACTCAAACAAGATAGACCTTAGCGGATTTGAGAAAATTTCAACTCACACACCCGTGAGGGTGTGACTCAGCCGTGAAGATATTCTGGCGTTTGCGGGCATTTCAACTCACACACCCGTGAGGGTGTGACACGAGTTATCTTTAATGGCGGCGGCTATTGCCATTTCAACTCACACACCCGTGAGGGTGTGACAATATCCCAATAGCCATGTTCATTACGGACTAATTTCAACTCACACACCCGTGAGGGTGTGACCAGTGTAACGAACCACTCCCACGGATTGCAGAATTTCAACTCACACACCCGTGAGGGTGTGACTTTGATGAACTTATCGAAGAATCACGCAGCATGATTTCAACTCACACACCCGTGAGGGTGTGACAAGCGCCTTGCCGAAAAGGACGCAAGTATCAGCATTTCAACTCACACACCCGTGAGGGTGTGACCCTACATATAGACATAAAAAGGGTCACACGCACTACATGGGGGACTATTGTGTCTCTGTTCAAAAGATGTCAATCAATTATTTGCTGTATATTGGCATTTACACAGTGTTTTTTCTGCGAAGTGCACGGAAATTTCAGAACATTGAGGGTTCGCTAAACTATCAGGACACCCTCGGGATTATATGTCTCCTTGATGCCGAAATGCTCAATGTGGCGCTCCCAGTTGTTGCCAAGATAATATATCCGCAGGCTGTCTTTATTTTCGTCGATTATCTTCAAGAGTTTATCCTTGACTTTAAGGAAAGTGCCATAGTCCACGTCGATCTCAAAAACTGAATTCTGGACACGCTGCCCATAGTTCCGGCATTCCTTTGCCACCTTGCGGAGCCTTGTTTTTCCGTCTCTGTCCTCGGTGCAGACATCATAGCACACAAGTGTCATCATTATGACCGCCTCATTTCATCAGAAAGCACGGATACTCATCTATCTCGCCTCGTATATACTTTGCGAGCAAAGTGCTCTGTGCATAGGGAATAAGTCCCACGGGTATCTTTTCCTTTAGATATGTGTGAACTATCACGGTGCGCTTCTTTTCCTGCCACTGGGTTATGACCTTGCGTTTGCCGTCCTTACTGAGATAGACCGCTCCCCCGGGCTGTACTTCAAAATCATCTGCATTTACCATTTTGAGATTTATCATTGTCAGCACCAGGCGTTCGATTATACATCTTATCTCCTCGACCATATCACAGGCAAGGCTGTTGCGTCCGGGACGAAGAGCATGATAAAATCCCGCATAGCTGTCAAGTCCCACCGCTGCCAATGCAGATGCGCATGTACAGGTCGCTATGGTATAAAGATACGACAGCATTGCATTTACCCTGTCAAGAGGCGGACGCTTTGTTCGGGAAGTCATGACAAAATCTTCCTTCTGCCTGAGTATCAGCCTGTCAAAAATATCAAAATATGCTTTGGCGGCACTGCCCTCTATGCCCATGAGAGCATCTCTGTCATCGGTTTCATATGCGCTGTCGATACTGCTTTCAAGATATGCAATACAGCGGGATACTGCGCCGTCATCGTCTATCTGCGGATTATCCCTAAGCGAACGCTTTATGACATATCGGGTGTTTGCAAGCTTTGCTGCCACTGTGTTCTGCATAAGCAGTGCAGGCGGGTCGGCAAACATATCAAACTGGGCCTTGCGCAGATAGACATTGCCCTTGACCTCGCCCTCTACTCTTGCAAGGAACTCGCCCTGCGGAGAGATGAAATTCAGCGGTATCTTATATTCCACACACTTGCCCATAAGTGCAGGAGAACAGCCACGGTAGCTGAAGCAATAGATATCCTCAACACTTGAAAAAGGTATCCTGAATTTTTCACTTTCATCTGTACGGCAGACGATATTCTCGCCATCAAGTGAAAGATATGCCGTTTCATCAAGCACGTACAGTGAATTAAGCAGCTTTCTTATGACATCTCCCCCTTTATCCCGCTCATTATTTCATCTCGGACATTATAGTGCACCGTTTTCGGGAAGCACACATCGTACAGCGAACAGCCCGAACATTTTACGCCTCTTGCCTTTTGGGGAATAACGCCGTCAGCAAGTATCTTTTTCATTCCCAAAAGATATTCTTTAAGCATTTTATCCCACTTTTCATACTCCGTATCAAATGGAAGCTTTACACGCCGTCTTGTTTCGGAGTAATAGATATATGCTTCGCTGTCGCATTTCCACATACTGTCGGCGCATATCTTCTGAGCAAATACCTGTATGGCATCACTGTCATGAAAATCCGCTCCCTTAGGCGGCTTCGGCTTGTATTCCACTATGCGCACCTTGTACTTGTCATCACTTCCGTCAATGCTCACTCCGTTCCTGCTTTTCACAAACTCCATGCAGTCCGTAACGCCGAAAATATCGTACTCATCGTTATACACCGCAACAGAGCTTCTTACAAGCATTCTGTCATTGGAAAACTTATGGTCTCCGCCGTGGACGTTTTCGTGCATAAGGTTTGCTTTTACCACAAAGGCATTTTCAGCCCAGTCGCAGTTAAGCTCAAGCAGAGCAAACCTTCTCGGGCAATACATATAATGCTGTATTGCCCTGATGTTTATGGTCTGCTCTTCGCTCATATCTTCTCGATAAGCTCAACGCCTGCGGGCATTGTTCTGTCAACACTTATCTCATAGTCGGAAAACTTTCTGGGTGCTCCGTCGCACTTGCTTTCTGCGGTTATCTTATCAAAAAGAACAGCTGCAGGGGCATTGCCGAGAGCGCTTTCATGCTTGAAAACATAAAGCTTTCTCAGGCACATTTTTCCTCTTGCGGAGCTTCTGTCGTTTTCAAACATATTGATAATGGCAGTCCAAAGCAGCTCCAGATCCTCCTCGCTGAACTGTGTCACATTCTGCGCCAGCATTGCGGAAACATAACCCTCGGCACGGTAGAGAGCATATGGGATTATGCTCTTCCTGCCGATCTCAGAATTGCCTGACTTGTTCTGGCGCTCTTCAGTCGTCTTTGCCTGTCTTGTAATAGTGATATCCTGAATAAGCACGGGATCTATACTGCGGGCAAAGTTTATCTGAACAGGTCCCCTTACTATTCCGCAGGGATTGTCGCCTGTGCTCATTACTGCGCCGAATGTTCTGACATCATAGTAATTCTTGCAGATATATTCCTGCGCCCTCTTTTCGGCATCGGCAGGCTTATCGGCGTTCTTGCCTGTAGGCATTCCAAGCTTTTCATAAGCTTCGGTGAATTTGGAGTTGAGGGAACGGTCACCCTTGATAAGAATGTTGTAGCCTTCCTTACCGTTCATGGTAAGCTCCACAAAGTTTCTTATCTTTCTCTTGATGCAAACATCGGTAACGATGCCTAAATTGGTTTCGGGGTCGATCCTGGGTGTATTGCCCGCATCGGGATCGCCGTTGGGGTTGCCGTTTTCTACGTCAAAATACATTACAAATTCATAGCGGTTCTTGATAGCTTCCATAGTTTTCATTCTCCTTTATTATTCATTTACTGTTTCGGGTTCTTTATTTCCATTAGCATTTTTGTATGGGTTGAGACGGGTACGCTGCTGATAATAGCCTATCTGAAATTTTCCCTTATCAACAAGTGAAAGATTAGATGGAAATTCACCGTCAAGTTTATCGATTATTTCTTTCATGATAGCTAAATATTTATCAGCGTTTGACTTATTGTTTTTTTCAGCATTACGAATATGATAATTAGAAAGGTCAATAAGCCTTGGCATTATGAGTGCAGGTCTTGATGATGCCGAAGAAAAATAAACATCTTTAATAGTGCGGTTAAGCTTCTCTTTTGAAGTTGAAGCTTCCTGCTGTATCTGTTCAAGCACGGCAAAAAGCCTGCCGCAAAGATATGCAGGATTTTTGTTTTCTTTATCAAGTGACATGGTGATCTCCTCCTTATCTCCGTTAAGTCTTGCTTTTCTGTTTATAAATGCCTTGATAAGCCCTGCACGGACTGCATTTATTTTTGTTTTATTATTGCTATCGGTATCACTGTCGGTGCAAACCCTGCGCACAACAGTTTCAAGCAGAGTATATGGGTAATTTGTTCCGTTGAGAATTGCCTGAAACATATCTGACTGCAACGTGGGCGATATCGGAAGATCAGACCCTTTAGCTGCTCCGGATTCATCGTTATCCTTTTTCTTACGTGCTGACGCCTTGGGCGAAACCAGCTCATTGTTTATTCTCCACAAAGGTATCTCGCCGTTTGAACCGCAAATAGCCATATCCTGCTGATGCTGCTTTACGTTGTCGATTATTTTTCCGAATTTGTTCCTTACCATAAATTTCTGGCAAATGCGTGAGCTGTTTGGCGTAAAGCCTGCAACAAAAAAGTCAACTCCGTTATCAACATCTTTGTCAAGTGCCTGAGCATTTCCCGTCTGTCCCTTATGATAAATATTTTCCGACACTGCCTTGACATCGGCTTTTGTCGAATCTTCGGTAACTGCATTACTGCTGTTCAAGTAGTCGCTAAACAAATCGCATTCAGCCTTATCATCATGCTTCATCGCAAAGAAAACGACTGTCATATCATCGGAATATATATGGTGCATGGGGTCGGCAAGCAGCTTATTGAGAGACGATGTGTATTTTTTCATCGCCTTTTCGGAAATGCCGCTGTTCATTGACTGGCTCTTGCCGTATGACTCAAACGCTGAGCTGTTGAAATTTACAAGCACTGCACCTACGGAGTTGCCTCCCTTTATGCCCTTTATTTTGTCGTGTATTCTTGCGGCACGAAGCCTCTCACCTTCTATGGGGCACATCATAATGCCGTCATCGCTTTCGGCAGTCTCTGCCGCAGCCTTTGCCATAATCTCTTCATACTTGGCAAGCACAGCTTTATCTTTATGGAGCTTACATTCAGGACTGCCGTCAAGAGCAAAAATATAGTAGCTTCCCTGATATTCCTTGCCCAGCTTTTTCAGCTGCTCATTTTCCGTTTCATTCTCGGGGACCCAGTTCTTTATAAAATTAACATATGCTCTTGCGATCTCCGAGTCAATGCCGTCAAAAAACTCAAGATTCTTCTTTACAAATGCTTCATGGGATTTTCTTGCCTTACCGGTCTTGTCATCGGGCGTAAGACCGATTTTTGCATCATAATTAAGTCCGAAAATATACAGCGGTCTGTGCTCGATAATATTTGCGTCAATTCCCGTTTTCTGTGTCCTTTTGGGCAGAGGCACCACAATAGGCTTCTTAACGATCTTGACCTTGCCGTTCTTCTGAGGAACGGATTCTTCAATACGCTTATCTATAATATCGGCCACCCTGCCGTCGGGAGTAAGCATTACCATCCAGTGGACGGGCTGCTCTGACATAATGTCCGAGGCAGCTTCGCCACGTGCAGATTGAATATCGTAATAATCGCACAGTGACCTTATCAGCATTTAAGCCCCTCCTCCCTGTACTTCTTCACATCAATAACACCATTCACAATATGAGGGTGATAGTAAACCGCATCAGCCGCATCACTGAAAACAGGCTTGTCCCAGTTACCGTTCAGCGGCTTGCCGCCGTCCCTGAAATTCATCTTATAGAGCATGATGCCCAGATCCTCATCACCCATAAGCTCGTCCGATACCTGAGAATAGTCGAAGCTGTCAACAAGCTCTATCTTTCTGACAGAAAACTCCCTGTTGCCAAGCACCGGCTGCCTGAAGCACTGACCGTTCCTCAGCCTGCGCAGAAGAATGTTGTAATGCTTCTCCTCGCCCTCGTCCGCATGGTCGGATTTAAGCCCCGTCAGCTCAAAATGCGCCGATATGCCGTATTTCACGTTTCTCAGCACCATCGCCGACCTTTGCGTCCTCTGTTCGGAGGCATACATTATCGGGTCTCCCCTGCCGTTCATCTGCTGCTTTACCGCCTGATAGGATACCTTTTCTTTCAGCTCATTCCTGCGGATATTTACGTATGTTATGGGGTTGAACACGACCAATTCATCAACCACATAGCGTATTGCAGGCTTCCAATAAACGCATTTAAGAATACCCTCCACTGCTCCGGGCGTGGGAACCTTGTAGCTCACTCTCTCCACCTTTGAAGCAGGATCGGTAAAGCAGGCATAATCGCCTTCAACTATTATTTTGATTCCGAAACTCAATTTAGATCACTCCTTTTGTGTTAAGCTCGTATATGTATTGTATCAAATCGCTGACCTTGATAAAATTATATAACGCCAATATGTAAAAATCAATAGTAAATTTACATAAATTTACATTGCTTTTTTTAGACATTTGTATTATAATAAACATAGATAGTCTGTACTTTGTGCAGTGAGTAGAAATGTATAAGTATTCTATCACACAAACGGTAGAGAGGAGACCCTGCGGGCTGCTGCGTAGTCCGCAGGGTCTCTGTTTATTATCATACAATGTTCTGTGCATCCAGATCAGTATTTATGTCAAGACCCATTTCATCAGTATAATAGTTTTTGTTTGCAAGCAGGCACACGCCATTGCACTCGCTTATAAGTCCGCTTTTCATCAGCTCATTAAAATAAAATTTTTTCACAGGAACACTGTAGCGCTGTAGCTTACGCTTGACCTTCATATCGCCCGCTCTCAGTCTGGCGATAAGCTTGGAAGCATTTTCGTCATACTCGACCACTACTGCAATGCTGTCATCATCATTTATCAGCTGAAAACTTTCGGCATATTTTCGGAAAGGTATTGACATAAGGCTCTTACCGATGCTGCATTCATAAATGCTGTTCTTTTGGATCAGCTCATCATAATCTTCAAAAAGCCCGGAAAAATAAGTTTCTATACACTCAGGTGCTGTAATGTCGCTAAATTTTCCAAGCAGTTTTTTAGTTATATTCCTGCGTGTGTCAAAATCGCCATCATTTTTATGGGGTGTGTCATCTGCATCAAAAATATAAACGCAGCCATCGGAGCGGCTGCCCTCACGGTTGCATCGTCCGCCTGCCTGCAAAATGCTGTCAAGCCCTGCAAGCTCACGGAAAACTGTCTGAAAATCGAAGTCAACGCCTGCTTCAACAAGCGATGTAGAAACTACCGTCAGCTTCTCATCGGTCACGTTATCCGCAATATCTTTAAGGTGCTGACGTATCTTTTTAATGACCGCAGAACGGTGCTCGGGTATCATATATGTCGAAAGATGGTACTTTACGCCGCTCAGCATTTTATACACCTGCTGAGCCTCTGCCCTTGTGTTTACTATTATAAGGCTGCTCAAACTTTCGGAGGCCTTCATTACCACATTTTCAAAAGATGTTTTGCCAAGGTCTATATATTGACACTTTTTAAAGTCCGCAAAATGGGTCTTGTCTGTAATAAGCTGAGTAAAATCGTTTCCAAGGTATCTGCCGAAAAGCACCGTATAATCGGGCATTGTCGCTGACAGAAATATAGCTGTGCTTCTCAGATACTTTGTGATGTACCCCACTGCACGGATACATGGCTGAAGATATTTTATCGGCAGCAGATGTATCTCATCGAATATTATCACGCTGTCTGCCAGGTTATGGAGCTTTCTCAGTCTGCTGCCCTTATAATGATACAATGACTGAAAAAACTGGACGCTGGTAGTGATTATAAGCTTGGCGTCCCAGTTTTCAGCGGTATGCTTCATTTTCAAGACAGTGAGATCATTTTCATCATATTTATCGTTTTTGTTGTCCTTATCAACGTCAAAGGAAAAGTTGGAATGGTGCTGGAGTATCTCAACGCTGTCACCCAGAATTTTCTCAAATTCTTCTGCCATCTGCTCGATTATGCTTGTGTAAGGTATTACATATATAATGCGCTTTTTGCCGTCTTTAACAGCCTTTTCAAGGGCAATTTTAAGACTGCACAGCGTTTTTCCGCTGCCTGTGGGCATATTCAGCAGCTCAACAGATGAACCGTTTTGCGCCAGCTCATACGCCTGATGCTGCAGCTCTCTTCTGGCGGTCCTGACCTTGGTATCCGCCTTAAAGCCTGACATATGAGCGTCAAGGCGTCTGAGAGCCTCCTCAAAATCGCCTGTCATGCCTCGTTCTGCCTGCATATCGCAGAAAGTCTCGGTATCAATGAAATCCGCATCGGTAAGGCACGAGAAAACATATCTGGTCATAAAAGCATATAACTCCATGTACTCACGATTTTTCTCTTTGCCACTCAGGGAACTGTGCATAATCTCATTCATGCAGGCGATGATCTGTGAATCATCAGGGGCGGAAATTGTTATCTCATTTTTATACGCCTCACCGCTTTCAAGCTTTTTTGCACGGCTGAGCCGTCCCTGCAAAGTGGGTGAATCAGGTCCGTCCGCACTTGCACCGCCGTCCGGAAGCCCCGAATGATGACCCACAATGCAGTATTGCAGAAGTGCGATGAGAATATTGCCGCCGAATAACTTTCCGCATTCCACTGCGCCCTGCACGGCGTGCTCTGTCCTTATGCCGCTTCCGTTTATCCGCTTCTGGAAAGCCAACGTATATTTTCCGATGTCGTGCGTAAGTCCTCCTGTATAAGCGGCTGAACCGAGAAATCCTGCGGCATATTTTTCGGCCAGCTTCGCAACATCTTCAAGATGATTTTTTACTGACTGCTCCCTGCCGTCATCTGCCTTATGTGCTATGTACTCCAATAACATCGCCTCTTGATAATTTTTAGTTGTTTGTCAACGCATATATCAGGCAAAAGCTGTAGTTACGCAGTTTATTACGTCATAATATACACATTTATCAAAGCAACAGTTGTGTTTTTATTCATATTATAACACGGTGTAGTTTTGATTGCAAGCGTTTTTGGCAATAAATTTCAAAACATTACATTTCTTATTAAAATTTGCAAAGGCAAAAAAATCCGCAGGACTATTATCATAACAGTTCTGCGGATATCATACAAAACAAAAGCTCCTGCAAGGATCTTGCAGGAGCCATTGGCGGAGAAGGAGGGATTCGAACCCTCGATGCACTATTAACGCATACACGAGTTCCAGTCGTGCGCCATAAACCGGGCTAGGCGACTTCTCCATACTGGTTTTCTTGTTGTTTTCTGTCGTATCTCTCAGCGACTTTTATATTATAGCAGATGCTTTCAGGTTTGTCAAGCGTTTTTTGCAATTTTTTTCGAATTTTCTCAAATTATTTTTCTGAGGGACGAAAAATCACGTATTGAAGCCACTTTCTTGGATAAAAAATTTTTTAGTGTGTCATAACAAATCTGCTTCCTTCTATATTGACTATTTATGTATAGATGTAGTATAATAAAATATAACATAATGCTTCTGCTTAAAATGACAGCTTAAAGCACACTTAATAAAAAATTGGAGTGATAGATCTTGAAAGCAATCTTACTGGCTGCCGGCCGTGGAACAAGAATATCAAGAATGGTCGAAAACATCCCCAAATCCACCCTGCCCATTGACGGAACACCTCTTATCAGAAGAACAGTCGTTCTTTTGCAAAGTGTAGGCATAGAATGCGTCGTTTGTGTAGGTTATCAGAAAGAGCACATATATGCCGCTCTTGAAGGCTTAGATGTTACATACTACGTAAACCCATTTTATGATATAACAAACAGCATAGCAAGTCTTTGGTTTGCCGCTGAGCAAATAAATGATGACACGATCATTCTCAATGCCGATGTTTACTTTTCAAGAGAGATTCTTGATCTTGTACTGAGCAGCAATTACGACGCTGTAATGGTAATAGACAAAACCAGAACCGAGGTCGGCGACTACTTTTTCGCTACCACAGGCAATGGCTGCATTATAGAGTACGGAAAGGATCTTCCTTTAGAGAAAAGGACCTGTGAATACGTGGGCATCTGCAAGATAAAAAAATCCTTCTGTGCAGATTTCGTTGACAGAATGAGGTCACTTGTGGACAGCGGTCAGCACTCGCTTTGGTGGGAAAATGTACTGTATTCCTTCACCGGCAATACCGACATTCACACTATAGATGTAGATGGCAGATTCTGGTCAGAGATAGATTATTTTGATGATTACGAAAGAATACTGTCTTACATAAAATCGAAAGGAACTATGCCAAATGAGCAGCCACAGAATATATGAAGAAAAGCACGATATCGACACGGACAACACCAAAAACTTTTATGACCAAAGAGCCAAGAACATCGGCAATATGTCCAGCCCTTATGTAGCTGTGCTTCTCGGAGATCAGGACCCGCAGCACGCAGTAGATTGGAACACTTTTGAGAAGACCTTTATCCTTCCTCAGCTCAAAGTTAATAAAAGCTCTTCTGTACTGGATATCGGATGCGGAATAGGAAGATGGGCTGAATCCATTATCCCCGAGGCAGGCTATTATCTCGGAACGGACTTTTCGGGCGAAATGATAAAGATCGCTCAGCAGAGATGTTCTTTTGAAAATGCCGACTATGATTTCATAAACGTTTCTTTTCAGGAAGCGTGCAGGCGAAGCAGCGAAAAGCTCCAAAGGAAATTTGACCGTGTAGTCATCGGCGGAGTTTGTATGTACATAAATGATGCTGATCTGAAAGACTGCATAGCGGGACTTATCGACCTTCTCGACGAGCACTGCATAATGTATCTGACAGAAACCGTTGCTGTTGAAACCAGACTTACCCTTGACGAATGTCCCTCAGATGCGCTCAAAACCACTTATGACGTTATATACCGCACCCCTTCCGAATATAACGCTTACTATGAGGTCTTTAAGAACGCAGGGTTCAGGATCGTTAAGCAGGACTATCTGCCCCACCTTAACAACGAAGCAAGCTTCAGTGAGACGGACAGATGGTACACCATTCTGGAAAGGTAAGTTGTATTTATGTACTATGTTAATGAAAATATAAAAAATCTTTATAGAGTTAAATTCCACGATGAACGCAAGGATTATCTTCGCCTTGATATGAACGAAAATCCTGAGGGACTTCCCGCAGACTTTGTGGAAGAAATAAAAAAGAAAATCACACCTGAATTTATTGCTTCATACCCTGAAAAGGACAGATTAGCAAAGCTGTTATCAGAACATAATAATATTCCCGCTGAGTGTATCTCCATAACCTGCGGCTCGGATGAAGCTATGCGGTTGATTTTCCAGTGTTTCGGTGAACAGGGAAAAGAACTGCTTACCGTTACTCCGACATTTGAAATGTACGATGTATATTCAAAAATGTTCGGAATGGGTCATGTCATGGCTGAATACAATGAGGATTACAGTTTATCTGTTGACAAGGCTTTAGATCTGATAACAGAGAACACAGGGTTGGTAATACTGCTCAACCCCAACAGCCCAATAGGTGCTTGCTGGAATGACGCTGACGCAAGGGCAATAATCGAAAAGGCAGCATCTGTCGGCGCTGTAACAGTTGTTGATGAAGCCTATCATTATTTCTATCCAAATACTTTTATGCCACTCATAAATGAATATGACAATCTTCTGGTGTTAAGGACTTTTTCAAAGCTGTTTTCCTGTGCAGGACTCAGGATCGGATATGTTTCCGGCAATAAACAGCTTATTCATTACATAGAAAACGCAGAATCAACATTCAATGTGAGCAATGTTGCTATTCTCTTTGCGGAAGAGCTTATCAAACGTCAGGACATGATAGAAAAGCTTCAGGAGATTGAAAAAACAGGGCGTGAATACCTTACATCAAAGCTGAGCGAACTCGGATATAAGGTTATTTCCAAAGAAGGAAATTATGTTTTATTTATGCCCAACAAGCCATCAACCGATATTGTTTCAGCCGCCAAAGAGCATGAAATACTTATAAGAGACTATTCCAAAGGCATACTAAAAGGCTGGGTGCGTGTTTCCACAGGCAGTATCGAATGTATGCAGAGATTTGTTGAAGTGCTTATCAAAATCGACACGCAAATAAAATGATTTTTTGCCAAAACTCCGTATTCCGCCTGCAATTTTCCACATTATACACCTGAGCATTTAACGCTCATTTGATTGACCTCCATTGATTTTATTTCTACAGCTTCCATGCCGTAGTTGTATTATATCAATGGAGGTTGTTTTTTGATAAAGCCTTACTTCATAACTGCATATAATGATAAGCCAAATATAAGAACCCGTCTTCACAAGCATATGCGCACACATTTCTTATGAAGACAGGTTCTAAAAATAATAGATCTCTCATCATTGACTAATCCCCCAAAATATGATATACTATTAAGGATATGTCTATCACAAAATACCGCAGGGACGGCATTATATTATACAGGAGGTCACTACCTTGAAAGAAATGAAAAAAAACGCAAAGCTTGAAACCAAATGCCTGCACGCAGGCTACACCCCCAAGAACGGCGAACCCAGAGTTATGCCTATCGTTCAGAGCACTACATATGTATATGATTCCACCAACTCCGTTGCGGACGTTTTTGACGATCCCACACTGAGCCTTATCTACTCCCGCTTTGAGAACCCCACCACCGATGCTGTTGAAAAGAAGATAGCTGCTCTTGAAGGCGGCGCAGCTGCAATGTGCACCTCCAGCGGTCAGGCGGCTTCCCTGCTGTCTATCCTGAACATCTGCGAGGCAGGAGACAGCTTCATTGCTTCCTCTTCCATTTACGGCGGAACTATCAACCTTTTCGGCTTCACCCTCAAAAAAATGGGCATTGAGTGCATCTGGGTAGATGTAAATGCCACCGAAGAAGAGCTGAATGCCGCTTTCAAGCCCAACACCAAGTGTGTTTTCGGCGAGACTATCGCAAACCCCGCTCTCACCGTATTTGACATTGAGATGTGGGCAAAGGCCGCTCATGCGCACAATGTTCCCCTTATCGTTGACAACACCTTTGCTACTCCCGTTCTTTGCAGACCTATCGAATGGGGCGCTGATATCGTTATTCACTCCACCTCAAAATATATGGACGGCCACGCTGTTCAGGTAGGCGGCGTTATTGTTGACAGCGGCAAGTTCAACTGGGACAACGGCAAATTCCCTTGTCTCTCCGAGCCTGACGAGAGCTATCACGGCACTGTTTACACCAAGCAGTACCCTGTGCCCTACATCACAAAGGCAAGAATGCAGCTCATGAGAGACTTTGGCTGCTATCCTGCTGCTCACTCATCTTTCCTGCTCAATCTGGGACTTGAAACACTGGCTGTACGTATGCCCGTTTACTGCTCCAACGCAATGAAGGTGGCTAAGTTCTTCCAGAGCTGCGACAAGGTGATATCCGTTTCCTACCCCGGTCTTGAGACAGATAAGTACCACGACCGTGCCAAGAAGTATCTCCCCAACGGAACCAGCGGTGTAATCTCCTTCTCCATCAAGGGCGGAAGAAGCGAGGCTGTAAAGTTCATGGATAAACTGGAGCTTGCTTCCAACGAGGTACACGTTGCCGATATCCGCACCTGCGTTCTTCACCCCGCTTCTGCAACACACCGTCAGCTCAGCGATGAGCAGCTTGTGGCAGCAGGTATCGACGGCGGACTTATCCGCTTCTCTGTAGGCCTTGAAAATGTTGACGACATCATTGCCGACATCAAGCAGGCATTTGACAGAATGTAATTGTATTGTGATTTGTGAGGTCTTTACTATATGAACACAGTCTATGAAAGCCGTTTTGACAAAATATCGGGAATGATCGGCAAGACTCCCCTGCTGGAGATCCATTTCACCTACAAGGGCGAGCCGAGGCGCATTTTTGCCAAAGCCGAATACTTTAATCTTTCGGGAAGCATCAAGGACAGAGTTGCTTTTCACATCATGAAGAAAGCTTATGAAAAGGGTGAGATCGCCCCTGACGACATAATTGCGGAAGCCACCAGCGGAAACACAGGCATTGCCTTTTCCGCTATGGGCAGCTATCTTGGTCACAAGGTAGTCATTTATATGCCCGACTGGATGAGCGCCGAGCGCATAAATCTGATGAAGAGCTTCGGTGCGGAGGTTCGGCTGGTATCCCGTGAGGAGGGCGGCTTCTTAGGCTCTATCGCCATGACGGAAAAGCTTGCGGAGGGCAGCGGAGTATTTCTCCCCCGTCAGTTCTCCAATGAGGACAACACCGAAACCCATTATCTCTACACAGGTGAGGAAATATCCCGTCAGCTGGCGGCTATGGGACTTAAAGCGGACGGGATCGTGGCAGGTGTGGGCACAGGCGGAACTGTAATGGGCATCGGCAGACGGCTCAGGAAAGACAATGCCGACTGCAAGGTATTCCCTCTGGAACCCCTTAACTCCCCCACTCTTTCCACAGGCTACAGGGTCGGCAAGCACCGTATCCAGGGCATTTCCGATGAATTTATCCCCGATATACTGAAGCTTGACGAGACTGACGCTGTTGTTTCCGTGGACGACATAGACTCTATCATAATGGCTCAGATGCTCTCACGCAAATTTGGCATAGGCGTAGGAATTTCCTCGGGCGCAAATATGCTGGGCTGTATCCTTGCGCAGGAGAAGCTTGGAAAGGACAGCACTATAGTGACCGTTTTTGCGGACGACAATAAGAAATATCTGTCAACCGATTACTCGGAAGAGTTTGAAGTGAAGGAGGAATATCTCACTCATGATATCGTCCTCACAGATGTTATCGCACACCGCTATGAATGATATTTTAAAAAGCTGCGAGCTTTGCCCCCGCCGCTGCGGAGCCGACAGGACAAAAACTGTGGGATTCTGCGGCGGCGGAGCTCTCCCGAGGCTTGCAAAAGCGTATCTGCATATGTGGGAGGAGCCGTGCATTTCGGGCACAAGAGGTTCGGGCACGGTGTTCTTTTCGGGCTGCAGCCTTAAATGCTGCTTCTGCCAGAATTACAGGATATCCGCCGAAAATTTCGGCAAAGAAATTCCGGTAAGCCGCCTTGCCGAGATATTTCTGGAGCTTCAGGACAAGGGTGCGCACAACATAAATCTGGTAAGCGCCACCCATTATGTTCCCCAGGTCATCGAGGCTCTGGATCTATGCAAGGGCAGGCTGAATATTCCCGTGGCATACAACAGCGGAGGCTATGAGCTGCCCGAAACTATAGAAATGCTGAGAGCGTATGTGGATATCTTCATGCCCGACTTCAAGTATTATGACAGTGAGATATCGGAAAAATACTCTGCTGCAAAGGATTATTTTTCATATGCTTCGGCGGCCATCGGCAAAATGATAGAAATTGCGGGCAAACCTGTTTATGACGAAAACGGACTGATGAAAAGCGGTGTTATTATCCGCCACATGGTGCTGCCCTCCCACAGAAAGGATTCCGAAAAGATACTGCGCACCATTGCCGAAATGTACCCGAAGGACAGCTATCTGCTCAGTCTGATGAGCCAGTACACGCCGTTTTACAAAAGCTGCGAACACAAGGAAATAAACAGGCGCATATCCACCTATGAATATGAAAAGGTGGCTCAGGTGGCGGCAGAGCTGGGATTTGACGGATTTATGCAGGAACGTTCCTCTGCCAAGGAGGAATACACTCCCGATTTTGACCTGTCGGGAATTTGATTTGGAGGTAACGAATTGGAGATAAACGTACAGCTTCACAATGAATTTAACGTAAAGCAGGAATACATAGACAACATCATAAACTTTCTGGACAGCGGCTGCACCGTTCCCTTTATCGCACGATACAGAAAGGAATATCACGGCACTCTCGATGACCAGACTATCAGGCTTATTTCCGAGCGCCTTACATATCTGAGAAATCTGGACAAGCGCAGGGAAGAGATAACAAACTCCATCACCGAGCAGGGCAAGATGACCCCTGAGCTGGCGGAGGCTATCTCCAATGCGGCGGCTCTGGTTGAGCTGGAGGACATTTACCGCCCCTACAAGCAGAAGCGCCGCACAAGGGCTTCCATTGCAAAGGAAAAGGGTCTGGAGCCTTTGGCGGAGCTTATCATGGCTCAGAACACAAAGGCCGAACCCTCTGCCGAAGCTGAGAAATACATCAGCGAGGAAAAGGGCGTATCATCTGCCGACGATGCTATTGCAGGTGCCTGCGACATTATTGCGGAAACAGTTTCAGATGACGCTGACCTGAGAAAGCGCCTAAGAACACTTTTCAACGTCCGTGGCTCAGTTTCCGTATCAGGCAGCGAGGAAAAAGACCCCGAAGGCACTTACAGGAATTACTACGAATACTCCGAGCCTGTGAGCAAGATAGCAGGTCACAGAGTGCTTGCCATTGACCGTGGCGAGCGTGAGGAAAAGCTGAAAGTCAGCATCGTGCTCCCTGAAGGCGACGCTGAAAGAATTATCCTCGGCACATATGTAAAGAACGGCAGCCCATGCGGAAAGCTTGTGGAGGCTGCCTGCCTTGACAGCCTGAAACGTCTGATATACCCCTCCGTTGAGCGTGAGATACGTGCGGAGCTTACCGACAAGGCAAGCGAATCGGCTATAAAGGTGTTTTCATCAAACCTCCGTCAGCTCCTTATGCAGCCCCCAGTAAAGGGCGAGATAGCACTGGGCGTTGACCCCGGTTTCAGGACAGGCTGCAAGCTGGCTGTAGTTGACAGCACGGGCAAGGTGCTTGACACAGGCGTGGCATATATCACCACAAATGAAAAGTTCAAAGTGGAGCAGGGCAAGAAGAAGATCACGGAGCTTATAAACAAGTACAACGTTTCCGTTATCGCCATCGGCAACGGCACGGCTTCGAGAGAGTCCGAGCAGATAGTTTCCGAGATAATCAAGGGGCTTGACCGCAAGGTTTCCTACATGGTGGTATCCGAGGCGGGAGCTTCCGTTTACTCCGCATCAAAACTGGCAGCGGAGGAATTTCCAGATTACGATGTATCGCTGAGAAGTGCGGTCTCCATTGCAAGGCGCTTGCAGGATCCTCTGGCGGAGCTTGTAAAGATAGACCCCAAGTCCATCGGCGTTGGTCAGTATCAGCACGATATGCCCAAGGCACGGCTTGATGAAGCGCTGGGCGGCGTTGTGGAGGATTGCGTTAACTCCGTAGGCGTTGACCTGAACACAGCTTCACGCTCACTTATGACCTACATTTCGGGCATAAACGCTACAGTTGCCAAGAACATAGTCACATACCGTGAGGAAAACGGCGAGTTCACCGACCGCAAGCAGCTGATGAAAGTCCCCAAACTCGGTGCAAAGGCATTTGAGCAGTGCGCAGGCTTCCTGCGGGTAATGGGCGGCAAAAATCCTCTGGACAACACCTCCGTTCACCCCGAAAGCTACGGTGCGGCAAAGAAGCTGCTTGAAATATGCGGCTTTACTCTGGCTGACATCGGCAGCGAGAAAATGAACACCGTTGCCGAGGCTGCCCGGAAGCAGGGTCTTGATAAGATATCCGAGGAAATAGGCATAGGCGTGCCCACTCTCCGTGACATCATTAAGGAGCTGGCAAAGCCGGGACGTGACCCCCGTGACGAGCTTCCCCCTCCCCTGCTGAGAAGCGGCGATATTATGGAGCTTAAAGACTTAAAGCCCGGCATGGAGCTTATGGGCACGGTGCGAAACGTTATCGACTTCGGCTGCTTTGTTGACTGCGGCGTTCATGAGGACGGTCTCGTTCACATCTCCCAGATATGCAACAGATTTATCGAGCATCCTCTTGAAGCGGTAAAGGTCGGCGATGTGGTAAAGGTATGGGTACTGGACGTTGACCTGAAAAGAAAGCGTCTCTCCCTGACCATGCGCCCCGACAGAGCGCCCAAATCCATAAACTGAGCAACTGAAATCAAGCAAAATACAGCTTTCTCCGATATAATAAGATTACAGCAGCTGTAAAAAAGTCACAGGAATGAAGGACGGTAAAATGTACGAGTGGCATAAAAATATGCAGACCATTGTTGATGAAATAGACATCTGCATAAAAAACAAGGACGATGAAGCCCTGACACTGAAACATCTGGCGGACAGGCTTGGGTATTCGGAATTTTACTTTTCAAGGAAATTCAGTGAAATATCGGACATGAAGTTCAAGGATTATCTGCGGTACAGGAAGCTTGCTTTTTCGCTCATCGACCTGCGTAACACTGACTGCGGCATACTTGAAATTGCGCTGAACTACGGCTTTTCCTCTCATGAAGCGTTCACCCGTGCTTTTAGGGAAGCCTACGGCATCACGCCCAGCCAGTACCGCAGAAAGCCTGTTCCCGTTGTGCTGCGTACAATTATCCGCCCATTTGACTGCTATCTTACAGAAAACGGAGGAAATGATATGCCATATTCAGACGGAACGGTAAAGAACTATTTTGTAACTATCCCCGCACACAAATTCCTGCATATCAGGAACTACGAAAGCATCGGCTACTGGGATTTCTGGCAGAAGCAGAGCCTTATCAAGGGTCAGGACTTCGATACGATATGTGGCCTGCTGAACAGCATAAATGGCAAGCTTGACGATGTGGGCGGCGACGAAGACAACAGCGGAAGCGGTCAGCTCATGGCATTCCTGAACACCCCTGAGGGCAGGATATGCAGCTGGGGCATTCCCCTTGCGGAATGCTACGGCGTGCGTCTGCCTGCGGATTATAACGGCCCTGTGCCCGAGCAGATGATACTTTCGGATATTCCTGAGGGAGAGTACATAGTTTTCGAGCACGGCCCCTTTGATTTTGAGACGGAAAATGCCATTGTGGAGCAGCACATCGAAAAAGCTATGAAAGAGTTTGACTACCGGTCCACGGGCTACTGTCTTGACACGGCTCCCGGCAGGATATTCTACTTCTATCACGACTGCAAGCGCTTCTGGAAATATGTAAGACCTGTCAGAAAAGCATAACAAAAACGACCCCGAAAGCACGAAACTTTCGGGGCTGTTTTATACTAATCACCAATAAAACTATAGACAAAAAATCATCACATAATCCATATACGCAAGATTATGCTCGATTTTTTGTATAGTTTTTAATTGGTGCTTAGTATTATATTCCGCATATTGTGAAAATCGTGTTATTTTCAAAGCACTCCTCTGCCCATGGGGACAGCTGAGAAATGACATTCTCCCACTGCTCCGAGCCTTTCGACAGCTCTTTAAGCTTTTTAAACTCGTCGGGGCTGACCTCTGTAAGACCGTAATAAGAGAAATTCGGCAGGGCTTTTGTAAAAAGCTCTGTCAGGCTGAGGCTGTCCCATATATCCGCATGGATACAGACAGAATCATCAAGCCAGCACTTGTTGTGATAATGTCCTTTCTGAAGCTCAAAATAAAGGGTGCTTCGGGAGATTCTGCGTTCAGCTTCACTTATAAAATATCTCATATCATCACCGTATAAAAAAGGTCATCTCACTATGCTCGGAGATGAACTTTTGATGTTTTTAAATCAAAGATTGATGAAGTAATCTATAAGAGATGGACCCTTTTCGATGAAAAGTCCTGTTTCCTTTGCAGACTCCTCGTTGAAAGAGGCTACGCCCTTTACAGGTGCGCTCTTCTTGTAGATGAGGAAAGGAACGGGGTCGGAAACGTGAGTTCTCAGAGCAAGAGGTGTGGGGTGGTCGGGAAGTATCATTATCTTGTAATCGTCATACTTCTTATCAAGCTCGGGTAGCATATAGCCCAGAACGTCCTTGTCGATTATTTCAAGGGACTTTACCTTGTTCTCAATCTCGTGTCTGTGACCGCACTCATCGGGAGCTTCCATGTGAACATAAACAAAATCACTGCCGTTTGCAAGAGCGTCAAGAGCTGCCTGAGCCTTGCCCTTGAAGTTGGTGTCTATGTAGCCTGTTGCGCCCTCGACCTCGGCAATATCCATGCCGCCGAACTTTGCAATGCCCTTTAAAAGGTCAACTGCGGAGATCATTGTGCCCTTGAGACCTGTCTTCTTGGTGAAGTTCTCCAGCTCAGCACGTCTGCCCTCGCCCCAGAACCATACGCAGTTTGCGGGGTTAAGACCTCTTGCGATCCTGTCCTTGTTGATGGGGTGGTCTTTGAGAAGCTCAACGCTCTTCTTCATCATATCATAGAGCTTTGCGGCATTGGGGTGCTTGGGAACATAGTCTCTTACAACTCTGCCTGTGATGTCGTGAGGAGGTGTGAGAGGAGCAAGGTCGGTAGTTCCGCCGTGCCAGATAAGGCAGTGACGGTAGCTTACGCCGCTGTAAAGGTCAAATTCCTCGTTGTTGAAATGCTCTGCAAGATAGTCAACGAGAACCTTTGCTTCTGCTGTTGAGATATCGCCTGCGCAGTAGTCAACGAGGGTCTTGTCCTCGAAGTTAGGCTCATCGGAAACAGTAACAAGATTGCAGCGGAAAGAAACGTCATCAGCGGACATATCAATGCCGATGGAACCTGCCTCCAGAGGGGAACGGCCTGTGTAGCAAACAGCAGGGTCATAGCCCAGAACGGAAAGGTTTGCAACATCGGAGCCGGGCTTAAGACCGTCGGCAACGGTGCGTACAAGACCCACGGTAGATTTTGCAGCAAGCATATCGGTATTGGGTGTAACGGAGCGGCTCATGGGTGTGCCGCCGTCAAGCTCGGGCAGAGGGTAATCTGCCATGCCGTCGCAAAGTAAAACGATGTATTTCATATAATTCTCCAATCCGCCGCAGTGCGGCTGAAAATAAGGGCAAAAGTCCTGTTTATCTTATTTTAGCATATGCAAACAAAAAATGCAAGAGCAAATAGCAATTTAGCGTCAGCGAAAAAGAGATAAGCCGTCAAAACCCGAGAACCTGTGCTATTAAAAGTTTAGTCCACCAAAAATGCCGCTCCCTTTCGGAAGCAGCATTCTGTCATATTCGTTATCAGCTAAGCTCAAACATACCTGTATAAAGCTGATAATATTTTCCATGGTCTGCAATAAGTGCGTCGTGGTTGCCACGCTCTATGATGTTTCCATGTTCAAGCACCATTATTGCATCGGAGTTTCTTACGGTGGAAAGTCTGTGAGCGATTACGAATACCGTTCTGCCCTCCATCAGACTGTCCATGCCCTTTTCGATGAGGGCTTCCGTTCTTGTATCAATGGAAGATGTTGCTTCATCAAGGATAAGAACGGGAGGATCCGCAACGGCCGCTCTTGCAATGGCAAGAAGCTGTCTCTGACCCTGTGAAAGGTTTGCGCCGTCGGAATAAAGCATAGTATCGTATCCCTCGGGCAGATGTCTGATAAAGGAGTCGGCATTTGCAAGCTTTGCTGCCTTGATGACCTCTTCATCGGTAGCATCAAGCTTTCCGTAGCGGATATTATCCATAACGGTTCCTGTGAAAAGGTGTGTATCCTGGAGAACCATTGACAGCGAACGTCTCAGGTCATCCTTCTTAATCTTGTTGATGTTGATGCCGTCGTAGCGTATCTTTCCGTCTGGCACATCGTAAAATCTGTTTATCAGGTTGGTAATGGTGGTCTTTCCCGCACCTGTGGAGCCTACGAATGCGATCTTCTGACCGGGCTTTGCGTAAAGGCTTATTCCGTTGAGAACGGTCTTGTTCTCCTCGTAACCGAAGGTTACGTCATCGAACTCAACCCTGCCCTGTACCTTGGTGTAGGTTATGGTTCCGTCTGCCTTATGGGGATGCTTCCATGCCCACACGCCTGTGCGCTCGGAGCACTCGGTAAGTGTTCCGTCGGGAGCTTCCTTGGCATTTACCAGAGTTACATAGCCGTCATCGACCTCGGAGGGCTCATCTATCATATTGAAGATACGCTCGGCACCTGCCAGTGCGGAGAGAACTGAGTTGAACAGCTGTGAAACCTGAGAAATAGGCATTGAGAAATTTCTTGTGTACTGGAGGAATGCAACGACTGTACCGACCATTATGGGACCGCTGAAAGAATGAACGCCCTTGATGGCAAGTATTCCGCCCACAACTGCGGTCAGTGCATACTGAACGTGACCGAGGTTGTTGTTTACGGGGCCGAGAATATTTGCAAAGGTATTTGCGTTTGTGGAAGCTTCGCAAAGGCGGTCATTGAGCTGCTCGAATTCTTCCTTTGCCTGCTTTTCGTGAACGAACACCTTAACGACTTTCTGACCGTCTATCATCTCTTCGATGTAGCCGTTGACAGCGCCTATCTCCTTCTGCTGCTCCTTGAAGTACTTACCGCTCTTGCCGCCTATCTTTCCTGTGAGGAAGAGAATGACAAACAGCATTCCGATAGATACGAGAGTGAGCTGCCAGCTGTAGTAAACCATCATTACGAACACGCCGATAATGGTAACAGCCGAAGAAATAAAGCTTGAAACTGCGTTAGAGAGCATCTCACGGATAGTATCGATATCATTGGTGTAGCGGCTCATAAGCTCACCGTGGGTATGGGTATCGAAATACTTTATGGGGAGAGTCTCCATGTGTGTGAACAGGTCTGTTCTTATCTTGAACAGTGTTTTTGTGGAAATATTAAGCATTATTCTTGAATATCCGAATGTGCAGAGAGCGCCGATAACATACACCAGCATCATCTGTCCCAGAACTGCCATAAAGCCTCGGTAAAGCTCGGCATTTCCGCTGTCCTTGATAAGGGGGGTAAGGTAATTATCTATTATTTTCTGGAGGAAAGAGGTTCCTATTACATTTGCAAGCGAGCTGCATATGATGAAAACGACTACCAGCAGGAGCAGCGCCTTGTACTCTGCCATATAGGAAAGTATTCTCTTGAATGCGCCGAATGCGTTCTTGGGCTTCTGCATAGGTCCTTGCTTACGTGGAGGCATTATTCTTCAGCTCCTTTCTGCTGTGAGTAGTAAACTTCACGGTAGATCTCATTATTCTTTATAAGGTTATCGTGAGTATCGAATGCGTTTATCTCGCCGTTGTCGAGGACGATTATCCTGTCAGCGTCGCTGACGGAGGAAATTCTCTGGGCGATGATAATCGTTGTGGTATCTGCCAGCTCCTGCCTGAATGCGCTTCTGATCTTCGCATCGGTGGCAGTATCGACTGCGCTGGTGGAGTCATCAAGAATAACTATCTTGGGCTTTTTAAGAAGCGCTCTTGCGATACAAAGTCTCTGCTTCTGACCGCCTGACACGTTTACGCCGCCCTGACCCAGATCTGTATCGTATCCGTCGGGGAAGCTCATGATAAAGTCGTGAGCCTGTGCCTGCTTGCACGCTTCAACTATCTCCTCGTGGGTAGCGTTCTCATTTCCCCAGCGGAGGTTATCCTCGATAGTGCCTGAGAACAGAACGTTCTTCTGGAGAACCATTGCAACTTCGTTTCTCAGGTTATCAAGCTTGTAGTCCTTGACATTTCTGCCGCCTACCTCAACGCTGCCGTCAAGCACATCGTAGAGACGGGGAATAAGCTGAACAAGGGTACTCTTTGCCGAACCGGTTCCGCCGATAACGCCGATGGTCTCGCCAGACTTGATATCAAGATTGATATTCTTTACGGTGAGGTTATCCTCGTCCTTGGCGTAGCTGAAAGAAACATTGTTGAATCTGATGCTTCCGTCTGCGGGAACAAGTGCGGGGTCCGCATCGTCATCTCTGATCTCGGGAACTTCATCGAATATCTCAACTATTCTGTGCATGGAAGCGAGGGAGATAGTTGTCATAACGAAGATCATGGAGAGCATCATAAGGGACATAAGTATCTGAGTTACGTAGCTGATGAAGCTGGAAAGCTCACCGACAAGGAATGTACCGCCGATAACCATATTTCCGCCGAAATAGATAACGGCAACGATGCAGGCATACATAATTATCTGCATTGCGGGCTGACCCAGAATAACGAGCTTTTCGGCATTTACCTGAGCGGCTCTTACATCGTCAGCGGAAGCTACGAACTTCTTGCCCTCAAACCTTTCTCTTACGAATGCCTTTACAACTCTGATACCGATAAGGTTTTCCTGTACCTTGGAGTTGAGGGAGTCATACTTTTCAAGCATTTTCTCAAATCTGGGGAATGCCTTTGTTGTGATAAGTCCCACTGCAACGCCCAGAACGGGGATAGCGACCAGGAACACAACTGCCAGCTCTGCATTGAGGGAGATCGACATTATAAGTGCGACGATAAGCATGAAAGGCGCACGTACCGCCATTCTGATTATCATCATAAAGGTGTTCTGAACGTTTGTAACGTCAGTGGTAAGTCTTGTTACCAGAGAAGCTGTGGAGAACTTATCCACGTTTGCAAAGGAAAAATCCTGAACCTTGTCAAAAAGCTTCTTTCTTACATTCTTAGCAAAGCCCATGCCTGCCTTTGCGGCAAACTTTCCGCCCAGTGCGCCGCAGCAAAGGGAGAATATTGCCATGGAGACCATGATAAGTCCCATTTTTACTGTGAACGCCACATCGCCGTTGGCAATTCCCACGTCCACTATCTTTGCCATTACCAATGGTATAAGAACTTCCATCAGTACCTCGCCTATCATTACCACAGGCGTGAGAATGGTATATTTTTTGTACTCGCCCACACAGGCGAGAAGCTTTTTCAGCATCTGTTGACCACTCCTTTGTAGTTATTCTTCTTTGAATTTCTCTAAATTTTCTATTGCAAGCTTCATCAGGCGAATGAACTCTTCACGCTCATTAGGTGTCATACCGTTTGAGAGATACTGCTCCAATCGGCAGATGTTATCGTACATCTGCTTGCTTGTGCGAAGTCCCTTTTCGGTAAGGGTTATCCTCTTGATGCGTGCGTCCTCCTCGCAGACGCTTCTTGCAATGTACCCGCTTTTTTCAAGATTTCCCAGAATGCTCGCTACGGATGAGCGCTTTACCCCGAAATCATCTTCAAGATCACGCTGATACACACATTCGCCGTGGGCCGTGCGGTGAGCTATATAGGCAATTATCCTGCACTGCTCCCCTGTTATTATCTCGCCCTGTTTCAGCATCATGGCATTGGTGGTATAGCGCAATGTTTTGGAAAGATGATTTATGTATCTGCCGATATGCTCATCCTCATTTTTATAGCCGCAGTCGGCATTTTCCATTTCATCAGCTCCTTTATTCCAAGAAAAAGAAAAATGTTAGACATCTATCAGTTAGAAGTCTAACATTTATTATAGCGGAATATAAAATCATATTCAACAGGTAATTTGTGAACAAAAGAACACAATCTCAAAAACTGCCCTTTGCACAATACTGCACACTTCCAAGGCAAAAAGTTTGTGCTATTTAACAAATTTGTCTGCAAACCACACGTTTTCAGCGGTGAACTCCCTGCCGTTAAGATACGAGAGAATGCCGCTGTCGGTGGTGAAATCAAATTTAAGCTTGTAGGAATAAAGCGCCTGAGTTTTGATGTTATAGCTGCGGTTCACCCTATTGATGCCATACTTTCCGTCACCAAGCAGAGGGCAGCCGATATAAGCCATATGCGCTCTTATCTGGTGAGTTCTGCCCGTCATCAGCACTATCTCTGCAAGGGTAAGAGTGCCGTCGGTCCTGAGCACACGGTACTTTGTTATTATAGTCTTGTTGGAGGCTGTTTTTTTGTCGGAAACGGTAACGGTATTTGTCTTGCTGTCCTTGAAAAGATAATGGGTAAGGGTGTCCGACTTTTTGGGCGGAACTCCCACAAGGATACAAAGATATTTTTTCTCCAGCTCCCTGTCCTTTATCTTCTGGTTGAGGATACGTAAAGACTCGGCATTTTTTGCCGCAATTACGATACCTCCCGTGTTCCTGTCAAGGCGGTTGCAGAGGGCGGGAGTAAAGCTGTTTTCGTCCGCAGGGTCATACTCCCCTTTTGCGTAAAGATAGTGGAGCATACGGTTCACAAGGGTATCAACGGAACCGTCGTTATCCTCATGGACAACAAGTCCGTTTTTCTTATCCATCAGCAGGATATTTTCGTCCTCATACACCACGGTGATATCCGCAGGGGCTTTAAGGAACTCATACTCCTTTTCATCGCTGCCGAAGAATTCATCGGGCAGATACAGCTCCAGCACATCGCCCTCGGAAAGTCTGGTGGATATTTCGCAGCGCTTGCGGTTGAGCTTGATATTTTTAGTGCGTATGCCCTTGTACATCATGCTCTGGGGCAGGCTTGGAGCCGCTTTCTGTATGAACTTATCCACACGCTGTCCTGCGTCGTTGGAATTGATAATGTATTTTTTCATTGGCTGATATCTTCCTTGTAAATAATATTGGTTTTGACAGATTAACGTGATTTGACTTTTGGGTCGATGGAGGAATGCAGCTACTCTATAAATGGGAATATATTATGGCTTTTCAATAATTTCAAATTTTACGGTCAAATCACATTCTTTTAATTTAAGTCCTGTAAGTTGAATTGTATTATCAATAAATGGATATATTGCGATATTTCTGTTTTTTTCATATTTATCGACAAGTAAATAATTTTTCCCGTCTTTGTCCGTACAGATAGCAAACAGCAGTTTAGGTACTGCAAGGTTATAAACTAAATTAGTAACAAATGGGTTTAGCAAATCTTCATTTCTTTCAAGAAATTTTATACTTAATGATTTAGTATTATCTCTGACACGTTGTACGAAATCTTGCTGCATATAAACTTTTTGGAATCTTCTGTTTTGAAAATGGTCATATATCAGACTATAAGGAAGAAACCACAAGCCGTAATCAATAAAACCAAGAAATGCTAACCATTTAATAGGAGAAAACAGAAATGCTACAGCAAGAATGAAACCTCCGAAGAAAGGGACTCCGGATATGAATTTATTTCTTTTTTTGCTTTGATATAGAGCAATATATGTAATAGAGATCAAGAATAGTCCAATTATGCTGAGGGCAGTAGTAAAGAGCCATTCTTGCATAACGATTTTCCTTTCTGGATGACAATTCCAATACAAAAACAGTTAAGCTTATTCCGATTTATCGTGATAAAAAACATTAAATCATTATACCATATCAACTAAAAAAAATCAAGACAGCTCAAAAAAATTCACCGTACCCGCAGAACGGATACGGTGAAAGGTTATCTCTTACTTATTGAGAAGATACTCGTCAATAGCCTGAGCAGCGGATTTGCCTGCGCCCATTGCGAGGATAACGGTAGCTGCGCCTGTTACAGCGTCGCCGCCTGCATATACGCCCTCACGGGAGGTAAGACCGCTTTCGTCCTTGGTAACGATACAGCCGTGCTTGTTGGTTTCAAGTCCCTCAGTGGTGTTTCTGATGAGGGGGTTGGGAGATGTACCGATGGACATGATAACGCAGTCAACATCAACGGTGTGCTCGGAGCCTTCCTTTACAACAGGACGTCTTCTGCCCGACTCATCAGGTTCGCCAAGCTCCATGGATACGCACTTGATGCCGCTTACAAAGCCGTTCTCATCGCCAAGTATCTCGGTGGGGTTGGTAAGGGTCTTGAAAATGATGCCCTCTTCCTTAGCGTGCTCAATCTCCTCTGCACGGGCAGGAAGCTCAGCCTCGCCACGGCGGTAAACTATGTAAACCTCTTCTGCGCCGAGACGCTTTGCACATCTTGCAGCGTCCATAGCAACGTTACCGCCGCCGACTACTGCTACTCTCTTGTTCTCCTTGACGGGAGTATCGCTGTCGGGCTTGTAAGCCTTCATAAGGTTAACTCTGGTAAGAAACTCATTTGCGGAATAAACGCCCTTGTAGTTCTCACCGGGAATGTTCATAAATCTGGGCAGACCTGCGCCTGAACCGATGAACACAGCCTCATAGCCGCTCTCAAACAGCTCGTCAATGGTAACGGTCTTGCCGATTATCATATTTGTTTCGATATCAACGCCGATAGCCTTAAGACCGTCGATCTCGTGCTGAACGATGCTCTTGGGAAGTCTGAACTCGGGGATACCGTAAACCAGAACGCCGCCTGCAAGGTGGAGCGCCTCGAGTACAGTTACCTTGTAGCCTCTCTTTGCCAGGTCGCCTGCGCAGGTAAGACCTGCAGGGCCTGCACCGATAACAGCAACTCTCTTGCCGTTGGAAGCGGGCATCTCAGGCTCGCCCTTGAAGTTTGCGTTGTGATAGTCAGCTGCAAATCTTTCCAGACGGCCGATAGCTACAGCCTCGCCCTTCTTTCCTCTTACGCACTTGCCCTCGCACTGGTTCTCCTGGGGGCATACACGTCCGCAGACTGCGGGAAGGGAGCTGGACTTGGAGATAACGCTGTAAGCGCCCTCAAAGTTGCCGTCAGCGATCTCCTTGATAAAGCCTGGGATATCAATATTTACGGGGCAGCCCGAAACGCAGGGCATAGCCTTGCAGTGGAGACATCTCTGTGCCTCGTCAACTGCGATATCAGCTGTATAGCCCAGTGCTACCTCCAGGAAGTTCTTATTTCTTACATCAGGCTCCTGAGAGGGCATGGGGTTCTTTTTAAGAGACATATTAGGCATTTCACTTTACCTCCTTGAAAAGATTGCAGGTTTCTTCGTACTTTCTTTTTTCAAAAGGCTTGTACATTGTGGAACGTCTCATAGCCTCGTCGAAATCAACAAGGTGACCGTCGAACTCGGGGCCGTCAACGCAGGCAAACTTTGTCTCGCCGCCAACGGAAAGACGACATCCGCCGCACATTCCTGTGCCGTCGATCATAATGGGGTTCATGGAAACAACTGTCTTGATGCCGTATTCCTTAGTGGTTGCAGCAACGAATTTCATCATTATCAGGGGACCGATAGCGATTACTTCGTCATACTGCTCGCCGCTGTCGATAAGCTCCTTGAGGGCATTGGTAACAAGACCCTTTGTGCCGTAGGAACCATCATCTGTCATCATGCAGAGCTTGTCGGAGCAAGCCTTGAACTCATCTTCAAGGATAACAAGATCCTTGTTTCTGAAGCCGACGATGGAATGCACCTCGCAGCCTACCTGATGGAGCTTCTTTGCAACGGGGTATGCGATAGCACAGCCAACACCGCCGCCTACAACAGCTACCTTCTTGAGACCTTCTGTATGAGTTGCTCTGCCGAGAGGGCCTGCAAAGTCATGAAGACATTCGCCCTCGTTCATATGATTAAGCTTTTCGGTAGTTGCACCAACTATCTGGAAGATAATGGTAACAGTACCCTTTTCTCTGTCAAAATCAGCTACTGTAAGGGGGATTCTCTCGCCGTTCTCATCTGTTCTGAGAATGATGAACTGACCGGGCTCCGCCTTTTTTGCAACTGCGGGAGCTTCGATATCCATAAGTGTTACAGTGGGGTTTAATGCTTTTTTTCTAACGATTTTATACATTTCACACTGTCCTTTCGTTTAAAAAAGCAGTACGGAAGGCGGCAAATATCCCTGAAAATTTATCAAAATGCCGTATGATTCCGCATTTTCTGCATATATATTTATCTTAACATACACAGCCCGTTTTTAGAAATATAAAAAAAGAATAAGGGTATATAACATTATACATACCCTTATTCTGAATTGTCAAATATGCAGGCTTATTCGTCCTTTCCGCCGCCGAACTGCTTTTTGTAGCTCAATGGACTCATGCCAACATATTTCTTGAATTTGTTGTGGAAATAGTTGATGTTTGAGTAGCCCACCATTTCAGCCACCTCATACACCCTGTATTCGTCCATGGCAAGCAAGCGCTTTGCTTCTGAAATACGTATCTCATCGAGATAGTTGTTGAAGTTATCGCCTGTATATTGGTGGAACACCTTGCCAAGATATGCGCTGTTGTAGCCGAAGATCCCTGCCAGCATTTCAAGGCGAAGCTCACGGTTGTAGTTTGCTCTGATATACTGGACCACACGCTCCATGGTGCTCTTTGTGGTCTTGCCGAAGCAGGCATCAGAGATATCGGTGAGCTTTGTTCTGATAGCCTCCACCATCCGGCTCAGGCTGTGCATATCGCTTATCTCATTTACAAAATCATCGCTTATCATGTTCTCGGGCTTTTTGTCCGCAGCGCTTCTGCTCATCTGGGAGCGCACGTCCATAAGCATGGTGATACAGCTTATCTTTGCCTTTTCGGGGGTATTGTCCGCAGTGAGCATGGATTCCATAAATCTGTCAAGAACGCCGTTGAGCTTCTCGGTATCGTTTATCTCCATGTATGCGTATATCCTGTCGGCAAAGTCGATATCCTCGGCGGTGCGGCTCTTTTTGAACACCTCGGTGCTTGCCACGCCGCAGTGATGGAAGATAAATCTCTTGCGGTAGAAATCCGCCGCCTCGGAATATGAAACGCATATCTCTGCGGGAGAGCTTACATTGCAGCCGCAGGAAATAAACGATTCGGGCGAAAGCTCCATGCGCAGCTTTTCAAGGGACATCATAACATCGGTATATTTCCAGCCCTTGAAAAGTATTCCCAGCGCACCGCTGATATCCACCGAAACTATATCCACGTTGTTGAGAGCGTCATAGAAGCGGCGGACGGAGTTATAGTCGGCAGACTGCTCGGGATGACTGCCGTCGGAGCAGACGATAGCGGCGCAGTAGCTTGGGAAATCATATTCATCTACGGCAGCTGCCACATGGATGGGATCACCCGCAAAAAGCCCCTTGACAAGCTGCTCATTAAGGTATTCCCTGCCTATCTCCTGCTTGTATCTGTGCTCACGCTCACTCTTTATCTTCTTCCCTGCCGTCTTTATGGCTTCGATAAGCTCGTCCTCGTCAACGGGTTTGAGGATAAAATTCTCTACACCCAGCGCAATGGCGGTCTTGGCATAGGAAAAATCCGAATAGCCGGAAAGTATCAGCACCTTGCCCTTGAAGCCCAGCGCCTTTGCGGCTTCCGTCATCTCGATGCCTGTCTTTCCGGGCATTTTTATATCTGCGATAACTATATCTGGCTGGAGCGTCATTATCTTGTTAAGTCCGTCATCGCCGTCGTCCGCTTCGCCAATTACCTTGCAGTCTATCTCGTCCCACGGGATCATCATTTTTATGCCCTGACGAACATTTGGCTCGTCATCAACAAGCAAAACCTTGAACATATTATAACCGCCTTTCCTGAGGATACGTTACTTTTCCTTGTCCGTATCCTGAACAGTGATCTTTTTCTGAACGGGATTTCTCGGGAGAGTTATCCTTATGGTAGTTCCCGCCTCGGGAGCCGTTTTTATGGACAAGCCGTACTGCTCGCCGTGATACATTTTTATTCTCTTGTTTACATTTGTAAGACCGATGCTCTTGCCCGAAGAGGTATCGTTGCGCCTGAGTTTTTCTTCAAGCTCCGCAAGCCTTTCGGGGGTTATTCCGCTGCCGTTGTCCGAAACGTCGATAACAACGCAGTCGTTGTGATAATATACCTTTATATCGATATGTCCGTTGGACTTGCAGCCCTCGATACCGTGGACGAATGCGTTCTCCACAACGGGCTGTATCAGCAGGGGCAGTATCATATAATCCTTGGAGACCTCGGAATAAATGCTGTAGGAAACTCTGTCGCCGAATCGTGCGGTCTGAAGCTCCAGATAGCTGTTTGTGAACTCCAGCTCGGAGCGGAGCGTTACCTCGCCGTCCTTGAATTCAAGGCAGCGGCGCATGAACTTGCCCAGCTTCTTTACCAGATCGGCAGTTTCCTTGTCGTTGTTGCAGTACGCCTTCATTCTGATGGTTTCAAGGGTATTGTACAAAAAGTGGGGGTTTATCTGACTGGCAAGGGCTTTGAATTCAGCTTCCATCTGGTCGAACTTGAATGCCTCATTCTGGAGCTTTGCCTGATAGATGTCGTCCATCATCTTCTGCATACTGGCGATCATCTGGTTAAGGTCGCTGTAAAGGTCAGCTATCTCATCACCGCCCTTGTCGTTGAAGGTGACGTTGATATCGCCCTCCGCAACTGCGTGCATCTTCTCGCTGAGGAGCTTTATCCGACGTGAGAACACACTGGTGAAAAGTATGATTATCAGCAGGGAAAGTATGAGCATAAGTCCGCAGTAGCCGCCGTAAACCACAGAAAGCCTGCTGAGAGAGTAGTTTATGTAGGAGTTTGGAATGAGCATGACCAGCTGAAAATCCGCATTGTGGTTTATGGTGAAGTTATTCAGCACCGTGTAGCCGTCATATCCCCAGAAGCCATAGTCATAGGTCTTGGAGATGTCGTTAACGTTAAGGTCATTGTCCCCCGACACGCTGTCGCCCTTGACTATCTCGGCAAAATCGCTGAAAAATGCCTTTCCGCCCACGCACATTACCGTTCTTATATGCTCGTCGGGCATGACACGCATAAGCCATTCATCGGATATGACCGCCACAGCCACAGCGGTAACGGTCTCGTTGGAGGTATCGGTTATCGCCTGAGCACAGCCAAGATAATACTTGCCGTCCGTAGGGCTTTTGATAATGTCCCACACGGCTGTGCTTGGGTCCTGTGCAGCAGAATTGTACCATTTCTGGGTAAGCACGCTTTCGTCCGCATAGATATAGTTGGAGTTATACACGAACTCGTTCCTGTTGATGAAAACGTATATGTTGCTCACCTGCGGGGAAGCCTGAACATACTGCACATGGATATTCTTGGCATAGAAATCATAATACTCGGACTTTTCCGAGGAGCGCTTTTCAAGGAAGCTTTTCAGCTCGCCGCTGCCTGCAAACATACGCATTATGCTGTCAGTGGACTCCACCATATCCATGGTGCGGTAACGAATGCTGTTGGAGCTGCTGACAGTGCTGCTCAGTGTCTGATCCTTGATTATGGTACGCATATTCACCAGCAGCATTACGCTGGCTGCAAAAAGGGGAAGTATAACGATGAAAAACATCATTACCATCTGATTTCTTATGGGAAAGCTTTTAGTACCGTTTTTGATGATATTTTCCTCCTTTTGCCGCATATGTGATTTTATTTTAGCATATTTTGCTGTCTTTTTCAAGTGCAAATAAATAAAAAAGGCGTGATAAATTTACCACGCCTTACGCAGATATTAGAACCTGTCTTCATAAGAAATGTGTGCGGATTTTCGAGCATAATTTTGTTGC
>OJNY01000069.1_pt1 | contig 69840 bp, 64 predicted proteins | sample 1597931 | NCBI WGS metagenome assembly OJNY01 (sample SAMN01915209, study PRJEB22387) | human gut metagenome | isolation source: stool | host: Homo sapiens | place: USA
ATTTATATACAGAGAGTTTATACAGTAAAATTACTGAAAGTAAAGAAAAATTAAATTTATACTATCAGTCGACTATATACAGGTCTCTTGACGGCAGGACCGACCACGAGGGAGAGCTGGCGGATATTTATTATCAAAGGCTCAAAGCCTCGGCAGCGGACGATATAAAAGCGGGATACACCCTTTGCGGCGTTCACCGTGACGATATCGTTGCTACCATAAACGGGCTTTCCGTAAGGGAGTTCGGCTCCCAGGGGCAGCAGAGAAGCACAGCCCTTGTAATGAAGCTTGCGCAGGCAAAGATAATCAGGGACCAGACAGGCGAAGCGCCCGTGATGCTCCTTGACGATGTGCTGAGCGAGCTTGACCGTGACAGGCAGAGGTTTATCCTCAGAAATATAGACGATATGCAGGTGTTCATCACCTGCTGCGACAGCCGAGTGCTTGACGGCACTGAGGGGAAGATATTCTCCGTAAGCGGAGGCAGGATAACCGAAGGCTGAAAGGAGATAAAATGTACGTTCATCTTGGCAGTGATACCGTTGTAAGGGACTGCGATATCATAGGCATTTTTGATATAGAAAATACCTCTGTAGGGAAGATCACAAAGGAATACCTTTCCGCATCGGGAAAGAGAAAATCCGCCTGTTATGTTTCCTACGATATGCCCAAGAGCTTTGTGGTCTCCACAAGGGACGGCAGGGAAAGGACTTATATTTCTCCCATATCCCCCGCCACGCTTATAAAAAGATGCAAATAATCATGTTTCGGGCTTGAAGAGTTTTTGAAAACAACGAAACGACGTAAGCTCAGAAAGGAATGGTCTAAAATATGTCTGATATTCAGAACGAAAATGTTGTGCAGAACACAGGCGCATATGATGAAAGCCAGATCCAGGTACTTGAAGGACTTGAGGCTGTAAGAAAGCGTCCCGGAATGTACATCGGCTCCACAGGCCCCAGAGGACTTCATCATCTGGTGTACGAGATTGTTGATAACGCTATTGATGAGGCGCTGGCAGGCTACTGCACGGAGATAACCGTAAATATCCTCAAGGGGGATATTATCGAGGTAACGGATAACGGACGTGGTATTCCTACGGGTATCCACCCCAAGGAGGGCATATCCGCAGCTACCGTTGTTTATACCATTCTTCACGCAGGCGGAAAGTTCGGCGGCGGCGGATATAAGGTAGCGGGCGGTCTCCACGGCGTTGGTGCGTCTGTTGTAAATGCTCTGTCCGAATGGCTGGAGCTTACTGTAAAGGACGGAAAGCATATCCATTTTCAGCGCTTCCACAACGGCGGCCATTACGATGAGCCTCTTAAAATAATCGGCGACACCACCGAAACGGGAACCAGCGTAAAGTTCAAGGCTGACCCCGAGATATTCACCGAGACCACCGTATATGACTATGAGGTGCTGTTAAAGAGACTTCGTGAGCAGGCTTTCCTTAACGCAGGCGTAAGGATAGTTTTCTCCGACCTGAGAGACGATGACAATATCCAGTCCGAGATACTCCACTACGAGGGCGGTATCAGGCAGTTTGTTGAGCATATCCACAAGGTAAAGGGTCTTGATCCTCTTTCCGACAAGGTAATATACGTAAGCGGTTCAAAGGGTGACTCCACAGCCGAGATCGCTCTCCAGTGGAATGATTCCTACAACGAGGATATCCGTTCCTTTGCAAACAATATCCACACCGTTGACGGCGGTACTCATGAAACAGGCTTCAAGAACGCACTTACCAAGGTAATAAACGAGTACGGCAAGAAGTTCAATCTTATAAAGGACAATGCCGATAAGCTTATCGGAGACGATGTAAGAGAGGGTCTTACCGCTATCATTTCCGTTAAGCTCACAAACTGCGAGTTTGAGGGACAGACAAAGGGCAGACTGGGAAATCCCGAGGTTCGCCCCCTTGTTGAAGATATCGTTACCGAAAAGCTCATGTGCTATCTGGAAGAAAATCCCGAGCAGGCAAGACTTGTTTTCGATAAGGCTGTAAACGCTCAGAAGGCAAGAGAGGCTGCAAAGAAAGCCCGTGAGACCGCAAGAAGAAAGTCCGCCATGGACAGCGCTTCCCTCCCCGGAAAGCTTTCCGACTGCTACGATAAGGACAATACCCTTACCGAGCTTTACATCGTCGAGGGAGATTCTGCGGGCGGTTCCGCAAAGCTGGGAAGAAATGCCCGTTATCAGGCTATACTTCCTCTTTGGGGAAAAATGCTCAACGTTGAAAAGGCACGTATCGACAAGGTTTACGGCAATGAAAAGCTCATGCCTGTCGTTGCGGCTCTGGGAACCTCCATCGGTGAGGATTTCAACATTGAAAAGCTCCGCTACGGCAAGATAATCATTATGGCCGATGCCGATGTTGATGGTTCTCACATCAGAACACTGCTGCTCACATTCTTCTTCAGATATATGCGTCCCCTTATCACCAACGGCAATATCTACATTGCCCAGCCTCCTCTTTTCAAGGTATCGAAGAAAAAGGGAAAGAGGGAGATCGCAAAGTATGCTTTCTCCGATGAAGAAAGAGATATGTACATTTCCGAGCTTTCCGCCGAGGGCGACGGCAAGCTGAACGTTCAGCGATACAAAGGTCTTGGTGAGATGGACCCCGAGCAGCTCTGGGAGACCACAATGAATCCCGAGACAAGAACAATGCTCCGTGTTGAGCTTGAAGACGCTGCAAAGGCTGATGAGATATTCACTATCCTCATGGGCGACAAGGTCGAGCCGAGACGTGATTTTATAGAGAAAAACGCAAAGTACGTTCAGAATCTTGATATCTGATATTATTGCAGGGAGAAGATCAGGGGAATTTATTTAAAGGAATGATAACTCTTGAATATTGATGATGTTTATGACGGCAGAAAAGTAAGCGAGCTTATAGCCGAGGGCGAATATAAGAGCAGCAAGGAAGAAATTCTCAGAGGCTTTAAGATATTTCAGAAGAAATATGTTTATAAAAGCGTTGCTGTTCAGATGACCCTTGTGGTGCTTGCAATAATAACCCAGCTGGTCAATATAGTAATGGGAGCGGACAGAGATGTTTCGTTCTCCTGGATGCTTGTGGTATTCTGCGTGATTCTGGGCGGATATCTGCTTATGAGACCCAAGAATGTTTACAGGAAGCTTGATTCCAGCCTTGGAGAGCTTGAGGGTGCTGTATATAAAGCAGAAATTTATACCGATAGTTTAAAAATATCAACAATACACGATACGTATATAAGCGAAGAAGCAGAAAAGGAAGCCGAGGAAGAAAGCGAGGCTGAGGGTGAGGAAGATGATACTCCCCCCGCAACCATTATCCACCTTGACAACAGCTCCGTTGAGATAACCGACTGCTCCGATATGTACATCGTATATGTCAAGAAGATAAATGTTTTTGTTATTCCCAAATCAGCTTTCACGCCCGAAGAGAATACAGAGATAAAAAACAGGCTCTCAAATATAATGGGAGTACGCTATAAGGAAAATTAAATCAGAGCTTATGCTAATAACCTGATTTCAGAGGGAGTTGTTAGATTTGTCAGATGAGAATTTCAGCTTGAACAATAACAGAGTCGTCCACAGGGACATTGAAAAGGAAATGAGGGAGTCCTTCCTTGCATATTCCATGTCAGTTATAGTTTCCCGTGCTCTGCCCGACGTAAGAGACGGTCTTAAGCCCGTTCACAGACGTATCCTTTACACAATGTATGAAAACGGACTTACTCCCGATAAGGAGTACAGAAAGTGCGCCGATACCGTAGGTACAGTGCTGGGTCGTTATCACCCCCACGGCGACGCATCTGTATATGATGCCATGGTAAGACTTGCCCAGGATTTCTCTATGAGATATCCCCTTGTTGACGGTCACGGAAACTTCGGTTCGCTGGACGGCGACCCCCCTGCTGCTTACCGTTATACTGAGGCAAGAATGGACAAGATGGCTCTTGATATGCTTACGGATATCAACAAGGACACCATCGACTATATGTCCAACTATGATGACAGACTCAAAGAGCCTGTTGTGCTTCCCTCCCGTTTCCCCAACCTTCTGGTAAACGGCTCCGTAGGTATTGCGGTAGGTATGGCAACAAATATACCTCCCCACAACCTTACTGAGACTATCGACGCTGTTCAGACCCTTATAAAGAACCCCGACTGCACTCTTGATGAGCTTATGCAGCACATAAAGGGCCCCGATTTCCCCACAGGCGGCATAATCATGGGCCGTGCGGGCATTCGTGCAGCCTATGCAACAGGAAGAGGACGCATTACTCTCAGAGGCCGTGCAAAGATAGAGGACATAAAGAACCGTACCTGCATCATCATCGAAGAAATTCCTTACATGGTCAACAAAAAGCGCCTTATCGAGAACATTGCTGACCTTGCAAAGGATAAGAGGATCGACGGGATCCATACTATCCGTGATGAGTCCGACAAGGATCATGATGTTCGTATAGTTATCGAGCTGAAAAAGGACGCTATCGCACAGGTGGTGCTCAATCATCTTTATCAATATACACAGCTCCAGGACACTGTGGGCGTTATTATGCTGGCGCTTGTTAAGGGCGAGCCTAAGATACTTTCCCTCAAGCAGATGCTTACAGAATACATCGACTTCCAGGTAGAAGTTATCCGCAGAAGAACCAAGTTTGACCTTGACAAGGCTCAGGCAAGGGCACATATCCTTGAAGGTATGGTAATTGCAGCGGAAAATATCGAGGAAGTTATCCGGATATGCCGCACATCGGAAAATATCACCGAGATAAAGCAGAGACTTATGGCACGCTTCACCCTTACTGAAATTCAGGCAGACGCTATTGCCCAGATGAGAATGTATCAGCTTTCCAATATGGAAAGAAAGAAGATAGATGATGAGCTGGCTGAGCTTAATGCAAAGATAAAGGATCTCACCGAGATACTTGCAAGCCACGAAAGAGTGCTTGAAATAATCTGCAATGAGCTTGAAGAGATAAAGAGAAAATACGGCGATGAAAGAAGAACTTCCATCGAAAACGTCAGCGGTGAGGTCGATGTTGAAGACCTTATCCCCGTTGAAGACTGTGTTGTAACTCTTACAAATATCGGCTACATCAAGAGGCAGCCCATAAGCGAGTACAAGACCCAGAAGAGAGGCGGCAAGGGCGTTTCCGCCATCAAGCAGAGGGACGAGGACTTCATTCAGGAAATGTTCATCTCCTCCACTCACGATGATGTGCTGTTCATTACCAGCAAGGGTATTATGTACAAGCTCAGATGCTACGAGATAGCAGAAGGCTCCAAGCAGTCAAGAGGAGTGAATGTTATCAATATGCTTCCCCTTGCGGAAGATGAAAAGATCGCCGCAATGATAAAGACCACAGACTATGAAGACGGCAAGTTCCTTATCATGGTCACAAAGAACGGCAAGATAAAGAGAACTCCCCTTTCCGCATACAAGAATGTGAGAAAGAACGGTCTGAGAGCCGTTGGTCTTGACGATGGCGATGAGATAGCAGGCGTAAGACTTACTGACGGCAGCGCTCAGGTAATAGTTGCCACCAGAAACGGCTACGCTATCAGAATCGACGAGACCCAGATGAGACCTATGAGCAGGACCGCTCACGGCGTAAAGGCAATAAAGCTCAGAGACGGCGACTATGTTGTTTCCATGGCAAGAGTTAGAGAGGGCGCAAGCGTTCTCACCGTTACCGATAAGGGTCTGGGAAGACGTGTAAAGCTTGATGATTACCGTATCCAGAACAGAGGCGGCTATGGTATGCTCAACTACAAGGTGTCCGATGATAAGGGCTATGTATGCGGCATAAAGATAGTTGACGAGGAAGACGATATTATCATGATAGCAACAGACGGCGTTATCATAAGAATACGTGCCTGCGATATCCGCATCATGGGCAGATATGCAACGGGCGTTAAGCTTATGAGAGTAAGCGGCGAGGACAGAGTGGTTGCATTCACCCGTGCCGAGCATGACGACAGCGCCGAGACAGAAAAGATAGAACAGCCCTCCGAGGAAGAGCTTGAAAAGGAAATGGCTGAGGCTGCCGCAGAAGAGCAGAACGAGGTCGTTATCGACGAAGCTCCCGATGATGACGAGGACGATCAGGAAGATACTGAAGAATAATTTCATAAAGGGGTAAGTTTTTCTTACCCCTTTTCGGTATATTATCAGACAGGAGAATCGACATGGGAATACTTTTCGGGAAAAAAGAACCTAACACATTCAAGGAGCTTATCAAAGAAAAGAATAAGCAGGACAAGAAGATCGAAAAGCAGTGGAAAGACAGAATGAATACCAAATACACAGCCGAAAATCTCAAGGCGGCCAAGAAAATGATGGTAGCAAACGCCATGGAGATCGACAAGCTGGAATACGAAAAGATAGCAAAGGAACTGAAAGAGAAGCTGAATAAGTGATATGTTTTACGAGAAAATTGATATTTTAGGCTTCAGCCTGTACGAAATGTGCCTTTTGTTTATTGTGTGGTCGTTTATCGGCTGGGCAATAGAGGTGTGCGCCCATGCGCTTAAAATGGGCGAGTATTCAAACCGTGGATTTTTAAGTATGCCCATATGCCCCATATACGGCTTCGGTGTGCTGATAATAACCATACTGCTCCACCCGTTCATGGATATCCCAATACTTATGTTCATCTGTTCGTCGCTTATATGTACGGCGTTTGAGCTTTTTGTGGGCGTTACCATGAAGATGATATTCCACAATGTCTGGTGGGATTATTCGGACGAGCATTTTAATTTCAAGGGGTATATCTGCCTTAAAACCAGTATTCTCTGGGGAATGGGCTGCCTTATCGTTGAATACTGCGCAGAGCCGCAGATAGAATGGCTGGTTGACAGTATTCCCACAACTGCGGGAACTGTTTTCATCGGCGTTATGGGCGTGCTTATAATCATTGACTGCTCCAATTCCGTAGCGGCTGTATATAAGCTGAACCTGAGACTGAAAGAGATTTCCGAAATATCGGAGAAAATGTACAACAGCTCCCAGAAGCTTGGCAAAGCTCTTGCGGATACCGCACTTACTGCCGTTGACAAGGGCAGTGAAGCCGCTGCCGCTATCTATGCCAAGAGGATGGAGGGCGAGGAAAAAGCTGCCGAGCTTAGAAATGACATCAAGGAAAATATTACCGATATGAAGGACGAAACTGTTGAAAAGCTCCGTGCAAGATATGACGCTCTTGTGGCGTTCAGCGATAAGAACGTTGAAAGAATGATTAAGGCTTTCCCAAGTATGCACTCTGTAAAGTACAGAAAGGAATTTGAAAATATCCGTGCAAAGCTGAGAGAAAGAGCCTCAGAAAGGAAAGACAGGGCATGATAATTTCCGACAGCACCGTAGCCGCAGTTTCAACTCCCCGTGCGGCAGGCGGAATTTCCGTCATAAGGATATCGGGGGATAATGCTTTTGATATTGCTGACAGGATATTTACTCCCCTTTCATCAAAGAAAAAGCCCTCAGAAATGGAGGGCTACACCTGCGCATACGGCAAGATACACACCTCCGATGGCGATGAGCTGGACGACGGAGTTATCACAATTTTCAGAGCGCCAAGGTCATACACAGGCGAAGATGTGGCTGAAATATCATGCCACGGCGGCATTTTCATCACCGAAAAGGTGCTAAGAGCCATATACGACTGCGGAGCAGTGCCAGCTCCCGGGGGAGAATTTACAAAGCGAGCTTTTATAAACGGCAAGCTTTCTCTTACTCAGGCGGAGGCGGTAATGGACATCATATCCGCCGAGGGCAATGCTTCCCACAGGCGTGCGCTCAACGTCCGTGAGGGAATGCTTTACAAAAAGATACACGGCTGCTCCGAAAGACTGTTGCATCTGCTGGGAGAGATCGGCGCATGGATAGATTACCCCGAAGATGATATCCCCGAGGTCGATGACGACAATATGTGCGCAGAGCTTTCCGATATCCTCAGCGAGCTTGAAAAAATCCGCCGTGCATATGACAACACCCGCATCTTAAAGGCAGGCATAGACACGGTAATTGCAGGAAAGCCCAACGTGGGCAAAAGCACCCTTATGAATCTGCTCAGTGGCTGTGACAGGAGCATTGTCACGGATATTGCAGGCACCACAAGGGATATTGTTGAAGAGTCCGTCCGTCTGGGAGACATTGTCTTGCGCCTTTCCGACACTGCGGGAATACGTGAAACGGAAGACATCATTGAGGGAGCAGGCATTGAAAAGGCAGTGAAAAAGCTTTCCTCCGCTGACCTTATCATTGCTGTCTTTGACAACAGCATTCCTCTTGATGATGATGACAAGAGCCTTATAAGAGCCTGCAAAAATGCCTCTGCCAAGAAAATTGCCTGCATAAACAAAAGCGATTGTGAAGGCGTTCTTGATAGGCAGGAGATTTTCAACAATTTTTATAATGTTGTTGAAATCTCTGCCGCAAAGGGTGAGGGTACAGATAAATTACAAAAAGTATTGTATGATTTATTTATTACAGATAGTAATGTATGTGAGGAGCTTTCCGTAAATGAGCGCCAGAAGCAGTGTCTTGACAAGGCGATAAGCTGCATTTCCGAAGCGCTTGATGCGGTTAAGGGCGGCATTACTCTTGATGCTGTTAACATTGTTCTTGACGAAGCTGAAAATGCTTTGACTGAACTTACGGGAGAGCGCACCACGGAATCCGTTGTAAATGAAGTATTCTCACATTTCTGTGTAGGAAAATAACGCAGTAAAAGAGATTTCAAAAAAGCATTATCAAAAGGCGCACTTACTTTTATCTGGAAAAGCGAAAGATTATTTAGATAAAAGACTTGACAAATTGTTTGATGAATATGGTATCATTGATTATCCATATGATAATTGATTTATAAAATAACTTGAAATATAAATTTTTATAATCGGAGGTAGGATATGGAAAATATATGGAACGAAATGTATTCTGCCGCAAAGGCAGTTCTTGACCCAAGAAAAATATCCGATATTGTGGAAGCAGGCGGTGTTGCTGCAACTATCGAAGCAGGTTCGGGAAAGCTATATACAGGCGTGTGCGTTGACTGTGCCTGCACTCTGGGCATCTGTGCCGAAAGAAATGCGATTTTCAACATGATAACCAATGGCGAAAACAAGATAAAGCGTGTTATTGCTATTGGGTCGGACGGAAAAGCAATGTCTCCCTGCGGTGCCTGCCGTGAGCTTATGGCTCAGTTCATGCCAGATGAATACAGGAACATTGAGATAATGATTGACTATGAGAATGAAAGGATAGTTACCTTGGGCGACCTTACGCCCGAATGGTGGATATGACATTTATTCAAGGGCTCAACAGGAAAATTTTAGGATTGGAAGAATAAATATGGATAATTACTATGTAGATGATTTTGACGTTGCCGTTGTGGGAGCGGGTCATGCGGGAGTGGAAGCTGCTCTTGCCTGCGCACGTCTGGGGGTAAAGACGGCTCTTTTCACGATCACCCTTGACGGCATTGCAAATATGCCCTGCAACCCCTCTATCGGCGGAACGGCTAAGGGTCATCTTGTCCGTGAGATAGATGCGCTGGGCGGTCAGATGGGCAAATCTGCCGACAAATGCTTTATCCAGAGCAGAATGCTCAACCGTGGAAAAGGCCCTGCCGTTCACAGCCTGCGTGTTCAGGCAGACAGGGTGAAGTACCATGAGTATATGAAAAAGGTATGCGAGGATCAGGAAAATCTGTACATAAAGCAGGCTGAGGTAACAGAGGTACTGGCTGAGAACGGCACAGTAACAGGCATTGTCACAGCCCTTGGAGCAAGGTACAATGTGAAAAAGGTCATCATCGCAACAGGAACATATCTCAAAGGCGTTATCCATGTGGGAGATGTGAGCTACGAAAGCGGGCCTGATGCCACCCTCCCCGCAAGATATCTTTCCGCAAGCCTTGAAAAGATAGGAGTTCATCTCAGGCGATTCAAGACAGGCACACCCTCCCGTGTGCATAAGAGAAGCATTAACTTTGACCTTCTCGAACGCCAGGACGGCGATGAGGATATCCAGCCATTTTCCTTTGAAACTCCCAGAGAGGGTCTTAAAAATATAGTTTCCTGCTATGTGGCTTACACAAATGATGAGACCCACAAGACTATACGTGAGAATATCCACCGTTCACCTCTTTATTCGGGCAGGATACACGGCATAGGCCCCAGATATTGCCCCTCTATTGAGGATAAGATAATGCGCTTTCCCGACAGACCCCGTCACCAGCTTTTTATCGAGCCAATGGGTCTTACCACCGATGAATATTATCTGCAGGGAATGTCCTCCTCTCTTCCCGAGGACGTTCAGCTGAAATTTCTGCACACCATAAAGGGACTGGAGCACGTTGAGGTAATGCGAAACGCATATGCCATCGAATACGACTGCTGCGACCCGCAGGACCTGAAGCACACCCTTGAATTCAAGAAAATAAGCGGACTTTACGGCGCAGGTCAGTTCAACGGAACATCGGGCTATGAAGAGGCTGCCGCACAGGGACTTATCGCAGGAATAAACGCCGCCCTTGCAGTCCACGGCAGAGAGCAGATATCTCTCCCCCGTTCATCTTCCTACATCGGCACGCTTATCGATGACCTTGTTATCAAGGGCTGCACCGACCCCTACAGAATGATGACCAGCCGCAGCGAATACAGACTCGTACTCAGGCAGGACAATGCCGACGAGCGCCTTACGCCTATCGGTCACGAGGTAGGACTTATCTCCGATGAGAGATATGAAAAATTCCTTGAAAAGCAGGCTCAGATAGAAGCGGAAATAAAGCGTGTAAAGAAAAAATCCGTCAGCCCCTCACCCGAGCTTAATGAAATGCTTATGAGCAAGGGCACAGCGGCTATCTCAACAGGACTTAAAATGTCCGAGCTTATAAAGCGCCCCCAGATATCATATGACGACCTTGCACCCTTTGACGATGAACGCCCTGAGCTTTCATACGAGGTAAAGGAGCAGGTGGGTCTAAGGATAGAATATGACGGCTATATTGCCCGTCAGCTTATGGAAGTAGATCATGTAAGAAAGCTTGAAGAGAAAAAGCTCCCCGATAATGTGGATTACAAGGATATCGGCGGACTGAGTCTTGAAGCGATAGAAAAGCTCAATAAGGTAAAGCCTGAGAATATCGGTCAGGCAAGCAGAATTTCGGGCGTGTCCCCTGCCGATGTGAGCGTGCTTATAATATGGCTCTCCAAGCTCAGAAAAACAGGCGGAATTGATAGGGAGTGATAATATGACATCAAAGCTTCTTGCGTTCCTCACAGCCGTCCAGACCGCCGTAACAGGCGTTGTGGGACTGGGTACTGACGGAAACGATAAGTTCATCGACGGCAGGCATTATGCCATTACCTTTGAGGACAACTTTGACGGAACAGAGATTGATACATCAAAGTGGAAAAGGGCAGACGAGCAGAGACGGCAGGACCTTAACAACTATTGGTGTGATGAAATGTCATATCTTGACGGAGAGGGCAGCCTTGTCCTTGAAATGTCTTACGACGAGGAAACAGACCGCTTCAATTCGGGAGCGGTGGAAACAAAGGGACTTTTCGAGCAGGCATACGGGTATTTTGAGGTGCGATGCACTCTTAATTCAAAGCCCGGCTATTGGACAGCCTTCTGGCTCATGGGCGACAGCGTCCTGAGCGAAAATAACGGTGGAAAGGACGGCACAGAGATAGACATTTATGAGTCGCCGTTCCATAATGAAAAAAAGATACAGCATACACTTAACTGGGACGGCTACGGAAAAGCACATAAGTCATCGGGACAGGTGGTCAGCGCAAATGTGTATGACGGCAATTATCATACATTCGGACTGCTCTGGACGGAAGATGAGTATGTTTATTATATCGACGGCAAGGAAAGCTGGCGTACAGACGCAAAGAAAGCAAGAGGAACTTGTGAGGTTCCGCTGTATGTCATAGTTTCCGCAGAAACAGGCGGCTGGACAGGCGCACCAAGCCCCGAAGATCTGCCCGACAGTATCAAGGTAGATTATGTAAGGGTCTATGGAGAAGTGAAATAATAAAAATAACCGTTTCGGCAAAAATCCGAGACGGTTATTTTATTAAAAGGGTAAAAAGGAAAACAAGCAAATCCTTATAAATAAGCACAAGGTAAAGGGTTTAGGAAGTCCACTGAGGGCAGAGCCATCTGGTCGCTGCTCGCAAGCAGCGAAATCCGTTTGCTGACGGTTAAGACAATCGAGCTGATATCGACAAAAGAAAAAGTCTAAAGCCGCCTGCACTGAAAATTCAAAATCAAGCAAAGTAAGAAGTTTACTTCAAATAAATCAAAATCTTTAAAGTGCAGGCGGCTTTGAAACTGAGAGCAATTTCGCAGAAATTGCAATTCAGTTTCCGCCGTAAGGCGCAGGTACGGACAAATTAACATTTTTACAGGTCAGCACAAGCAACAAACCTCACATTTCCCCAGCAATATTCATAATAATAGCAGTCACCGCAATGGGGCAGGTCTCGCAGCGGAGAATACGCTTGCCGAGCCAAATGGGGGTTGCTCCCGCAGCACAGGCTTTTTCTTCCTCGTCCCTGTCAAAGCCGCCCTCTGCGCCTATCATAACTCCGCAGGTATTGGCAGAGGAAATGTCAGTCTCCGAAAGCCTCTGTCCGCCGTTTTCATAGCAGAAAAGACTTATATCCTTGTCCGCAAAGGAGTTTACAGCTTCATCAAAGGACAAAATGCCCCTGATAACAGGTATCTCTCCCCTGCCGGACTGCTTTGCGGCTTCCTCAGCAATCTTCTGCCAGCGGATAAGCTTTTTCTGTGCGGATTTTTCATCGGGGCGTGATACGCATCTGCGGGAGAGAAAGAAAACTATCTCCGCCGCACCAAGCTCCGTGCATTTCTGAATGATAAGCTCCGCCTTATCCTGCTTTGGCAAAGCCTGATATAAGGACAGCCTTAATCTCGGCTCGGACGAGGAGGGGGACTGCTCAGTTATCTTACAGTAAACCTCGTCGGAAGTCATCTTTTCGATGACAGTTTTGTATTCAATCCCCATGCGGCAAAAGGTTATCTCATCGCCTGTTTTCATTCTAAGCGACCTGCCGATGTGAACGGCATCACCGCCTGTGATAACAATTTCATCGCCCCTGAGAGCGTCCTCATCAATAAAAAATCTTGGCATATTTCCTCCGATTAACACAGTAACATATTTCAACATATTATAATACTAATCGCCAATAAGACTATATACAAAAAATCATCGCATGATCCATATACGCAAGATCAAGTTCGATTTTTTGTAGTTTTTAATTGGTGCTTAGTATAACATATAATAACTAACATAACAGAGGTCTTGTACTTATGAATACAACACTTTCCAGCCTTGCCGAGGGCACAACAGCCACGGTCAGGGCAATGAACAGCAGCGGCAGTATGCGCCGCAGGCTGATGGACATGGGACTTATTGAGGGGACGAGAGTTATATGCCTCCACAGAAGCCCCGCAGGCGACCCTACCGCCTACCTTATCCGAGGGGCAGTCATAGCCCTCAGAAGCGAAGACACGGGAAAAATAATGGTAGAGACCTGACAATACTTATAATATCACATTCACGGGAAAAGGTCAATCCCGATATTGCTTCACAGTGACACTTCGCCCGTCAGGTGAATATAATACTTATACTGAGCTGCGTATAGGCATTGATATACGGCTCGGTAAGCCGATCACGAAAGGGTGATAATGTGCAGAAGCATATCATAGCCTTTGCCTCAGTGACCTTTGCAAACAAGGCAAAGACTATTCTGAATAAAGCGGGACATTCCGCAGAGATAAGACGTACACCCGCCAATATCGCACACGGCTGCGGCTACAGCGTCCTCACCGATGCGCCGTCAGCTGAGCTTATAAAGCTTATGGAGGATAACAAGATCCCCTATAAGACCGTAAGTGAAGTTAAATAAACATATTATCCGGAGGGAATGATCTTATGTGATATATTTTGACAGCGCCGCAACTACCTATCCAAAGCCTGCTTCTGTAAGAAGCGCCGCTGCCGATGCCATTGTAAGATACGGCGGAAATCCCGGGCGCAGCGGACATAAGCTGTCCATAAGCGCTTCGTCTGCCGTTTACAGCGTAAGGGAAAAGGCAGCACAAATGTTCGGCGCAGAGCCGCAGAACGTGGTATTCACCTCAAACTGCACACATAGTATAAATATTGCCGTCAAGGGCATTGCGGAGGAGGCTCTCAGGGAAAAGCGTGATTTTCACGTAATAATCTCAAACTTAGAGCATAACTCCGTTGCACGCCCTGTTTATGAAATGACAAAGCGGGGGCTTACCTACAGCATTGCCGAGGTGCACCCCGATGACGATGTTACCGTGATGAACTTTGAAAGGCTCATCACGCCAAAAACAGCTGCCGTTGTCTGTACTCTGGGCAGCAACGTAACAGGTCAGCTGCTTCCGTTCAGGCGCATCGGAGAGATGTGCCGCCGCCATGGCATATGCTTCATAGCGGACGGCGCACAGGTCTGCGGCGTGCTGCCTGTAAATATGCAGGAGGATAATATAAATATCCTTTGTATGCCGGGACACAAGGGACTTTTCGGGATCTCCGGCACAGGACTTATGATAACCGACGGCAAGTTCCCTATCTATCATATCATGGAGGGCGGAACTGGCAGCACTTCCCTTGAGCTGGAGCAGACCCCATTCCTCCCCGAGGGACTGGAAAGCGGCACGGTGAACACCGTGGGCATAGTTTCCGTAGGCGCAGGCATCGACTTTATAAACAGGTATGGTCATGACAGGATATCCGATCACGAGAACGCCCTTTGCAGCAGGTTCATAGCAGGACTTGAAAGGCTGGACGGCGTGCGGATATACAGGCGTGACAGGGCAAAATATCTTCCCATAGTCCTTTTCAATGTGGACGGCATTTTGCCCGAAGAAGCAACATCACTGCTCAGCGACAGGGGCTTTGCCCTCCGTGGAGGACTGCACTGCTCGGGTCTTGCCCATAAGGCGGCAGGTACGCTCCCAAACGGCGCTATCAGGTTTTCCCCCTCATGCTTCAACACAACCGTTGAAACGGATATGCTGTGCAGAGCTATCGGAGACATTTGCAGCAAAAGATAATTATCAAAGGTCGGAACAAGCTTCCGACCTTTGTGATTTAGATGTATATTCATTAAAAGTATCCATGTTATAATAATATGTTAATAATTACAGTGCAAAGCATATCTTTAAGAAGCATTTGTAACTTTAATAATAACAAATGAAAGAAATAATCAATCAAAAACTGAATGTAAACGCAAAAATTGTGAACCGCACAGTTAAGATATCGTTAATCCCCAAAATATGTCTTGACGGTAAAAAAACATCTGCACAGCCGTGTTTATAAAAAGTTTATCTTATGAGATAAGGGCACACTTTTGAAACATTATAAGGATATGACCCGACAAATGACGTAACATAGCCGTTTGACGGAATTTTACCTATAAAAAGCCCAAATTTGCGAACAAAAGGTATATAAAAGATATTTATATGATATAATTAGTTAATATTTACAACATAAATAATTTTGTTACTACAAAGCCATTTAAATAAAATTTTTAGAAAGGTGTGTCGTTTTGCGCAGACGTTGACAAAGTTTGTAATAAATGTTATTATTAAGTCATAAATTAACGGCCGTAAATTGTACAAATAGAGACGCATAAAAAGATGGGTGAGACAAAAACAATATTCCTGCAAATTATAGGGAGCCTGCATCATGCAAGCGCCCAAGTGATGGCGGATTTCGCCATATATGTGAAAGGATGATAAAATGTCTTCATATGACAAAATAGCAGTGTGCGACAGTAAATTTTTCTCACTGTACGATATTCTCACTGAGCTTGGATACAGCTGCGTCCGTACCCGACCTGACGCCATATCGGTAACGTCAGTAATGCTCAACTCCAATCTTGCCGCTTTTGCAGCAGATACTAAGGCAATAGGAAAGGACGAGCTTGTGAAGGTATTCAGGTTTTTAAAGAATATCGATCATTATGCGTCATGTTTTGTTGTTACATCGGAACCTTCTGCGTTTGACGAATTTGGATTTGTTCACTGCTGCCGCAGAGAATGGGAATTTGAGGAGCTTTTGCAGAAATATAAGGGTTCTTCAGCAAATACATATGCCGAAAAGCCTTTATTGTGGTCGGAGAATCAGGGAGGTCTTGAAAGAACAGTTACCGAGATAATCCAGAAAATAGGAGTACCTCCCAATGTAAAGGGTTACAGATATCTGCGCTCGGCAGTAATGCTCGTCACCGAGGATATGACCGTCCTTGACAGCATAACAAAGAGGCTCTACCCTACCGTTGCCCAGACCAACCAGACCACACCCACCCGTGTGGAAAGAGCCATACGCCATGCCATAACCACCGCATGGGACAGGCAAAACGGAGACAGCAAGTTCATTGAGGACAAGCTTCACTGTAAGATAAGCTTTGACGGCGACAAGCCCACCAATTCCGAGCTTATCGCACTTATAAGCGACTGCCTCAGGCTGTCGGAATATAAAGTATAACAAAATGCTTCCCTATCGTCTGATAAGGAAGCATTTTTTCTATTCGCTTTTTGCAGCTTTTGTTCCGTAGGTCAGAACAGTTCCGCCAAGCACTGCCGTAAGGGGAGCAACTGCCGTAAGACCAATGCTTCCTGCAACGGTGTGGACTATCTCAGCCGCAACGTATTTGTAGTTGAGGATATTCACAAGAGGAGTGCCCTGCGCCATAAATACCATGAGCATGGCAATGCAGCTTCCCGTGTAAGCCAGCAGCAGGGTTGTGCTTATAGTTCCCATGGCAGCCCTGCCTATGTTCATACCCGAAAGGATAAGCTCCTTGGCGGTTATGTCGGGCTTTTTCTGAGTTATCTCGTACATAGCCGAGGTTATATCCACAGCAAGGTCCATCATAGCTCCCGAGGAGCCGATGAAAATGCTGGCGGTAAATATGCTTGTGAGATTCAGATTGCCGTATCCGCAGTACAGCAGACTTTCGGACATTGACATTACTGCGCCGTGTATCTTGAAAATGTTGGTGAACACTGCACCGAATACCAGCGCAACCATCACGCCCGACATTACTCCCGCAGTTGCCGCAAAGCACCGCCTGTCAAAGCCATAGACCATGGCGATTATTATTACGGAAAGCAGTGTGATGAACACCGCACCGCTGACTATGGGGTCAATGCCTTTGAGATACAATGGAACAACTGCTTTCCACACTGCAAGTATAGTGATTATAAAGGAAAGCAGGGAGCGGAAGCCTGTTTTTCCTGCGGTGATTATGAGCAGAGCGGCAAATATCACAGCAAGAATTATCTCATAATTGAGCCTGTAGTGGTCTATCATTGCAGCGGAGAGTATCTCGCTGTCCCTGTAGCTGATGATGATAAGTGCCTTGTCCCCCTCAGCAAATATCTTGTCATTTTCATAGGAGCCTGTCAGCATATTAACGGCGCTGCCTATAACTGCTCCCTTGAATTTTCCTTTGAGCACTTCTACGGAGCAGCTCTGTTCGCCTGTTCTGATAAGTCCGTTATCAACAATTTGTGAGTTATCTGTTGAAAGTACCTTTGCGGGAACACGTTCGGTGCCTTTGAATATCTGAGCGCCCTCAAAGCCCGTGGGAATGATTATCAGAATAAGTATTACGATAAGCCCTGCGATAACGGGCATTATTTCCTTTAATTTGTTTTTCATGTTTTCCTCTTTATTATTAAAGATAAGGCGAAACCCTTTCAGGCTCCGCCTTTTAAATAATACTAAGCACCAATTAAAAACTATACAAAAAATTGAGCATAATCTTGCGTATATGGATTATGCGATGATTTTTTGTCTATAGTTTTATTGGTGATTAGTATAAGATCATATCATAACATATATTAAGGAGTGGAAGCAATTATGAAGAAGTAAGACTTATGGCGTTGTTATTACTTGACGTTTGTAAGCTCTGCGAGCTTGTTGTAGATATCGGTGTTGTCATAGTAGCCGTTGAACAGCTCGCTGCCTGCGCCCTGTGCGAATACTCCTACGGGGAGACCTGTGTGTGCATAGGAAGCGAAGTTTACGCCTGACTTGTTGTTGAGCAGATGTGTGATAGTAACGCTGAGGGGCTCGTAGGAGCCGTAGAGAACATATTCTGCCTGGCTCAGCTCTTCATCGCCTGTTCTTGTCATTGTAGCGGTGTAAGCGTCTTTGAGGAGTTGATATTCATACTCGGTAAGCTCAAGAGTACCGTCATTGTTGGATTCGGGGTGCTTGTCGGCGCTGTCCTTCTGAACTTCTCTTTCAGCGGAGCCTGCGGGAGCTTTAAGACCGAAGAGACGGGTGATATCCTTCATTACATCTTCAAAGCTTGTGTTGTTTTCCTTGTACTTTGCAACATAGTCGCTGTCAAACTTAGCGTAGGAAAGCTTCTGGTTTTTGAGGTTTGTAAGGAATGTATCGTAGTTTGTGCCTGCATAGCCAATGGTAAGACCTCCTGTCTCGTGGTCGCCTGTTACAACGATAAGGGTCTCATCGGGGTGCTGATTGTAGAATTCGATAGCCTTGTTTACCGCACCGCCGAGAGCAACTGTGTCGGCAATGGTGGAGCCTGCGTCATTTGCGTGGCAAGCCCAGTCGATCTTTCCGCCTTCTACCATCATAAAGAAGCCCTTGTCGTTGTCAAGAACCTCGATGCCCTTTTCAACGTAATCGGAAAGTGCCCATTCGTCAGTCTTGCGGTCATTTGCATAGGAAAGTGCGTCGGAGTCTGCCAGAGTTTCGCCGATGATGATAGCCTTGCCGTCCTTTGCAGTGAGCTTTTCAGCCTCGTCCTGTGTCATGATAACGTTGTAGCCATTCTTTTCAGCAAGGTCGTAAAGATTCTTCCGGTCGCCGTTCTTACCGTCTGCCTGCTTGAGTCCGCCGCCTGCAAAGTAGTCAAAATCGGAATCAATAAGCTCCAGACCGATCTCATAGTAGCTGTTTCTGCTTGCCTGATGTGCATAGTATGCGGCAGGAGTTGCATGGTTAAGGTTAACGCTGGAAACGATGCCCACCTTGTAGCCCATCTGATCCTTAAGCTTTTCAGCGATAGTTTCATAAGATGTGGTATAGGTCTCGTCCATGTTTATTGTTCCGCTGTAGGTCTTGTAGCCTGTGGAAAGAGAAGTTGCGGTGGAAGCGGAATCGGGGCAGAAGGAAGATGAATCGTATGTGACCGCAGAGCCTGCTGCTTCAAAGTGGGTGAAGTTAAGATACGAATTTGCCTCGAGGATATCGTTGTTGTTGTCGTCACGCATTGCCGAATAGTAGTCCTGTGTCACCTGGATCTGAGGATAGCTCATTCCGTCGCCGATGAACATGAAGATGTACTTGGGCTTTTTACCCTTGTAGGCGGAAGATGCAGCTGTTGTTTCTGCTGCCGATACGGTGCCGTTCTGAGTAAGACATACGCCTGTGTAAACGGAACCTGCTGCGATGACCAGTGCTGCCGCCGCTGCGGACAGTCTTTTAGCGATAGTTTTCATTCATTTTACTCCTTTGTATTGGTTTATGAGCCTATTATATATCCAAACGGATTTTGTATCTATCATACTCAGGAGAAAATACAGTAAAATCAACGTAAATCATCAGTTGTTTGCAGACAGTGTGATATGGCTGTAAAATGAATGTTATTTCCGTGAAAAGGGCAGTAAAAAAGCCGCCTGAAAAAATCAGACGGCTTTTGAAATTATTTTCTGAATGAATCAGACACCATACTTGGAAGTAGAAACGGGAACGCCTACGCCCATAGTGGAAGCAACTGTGCAGGACTTGATGTAAGTACCCTTTGCAGCAGCGGGCTTAGCCTTAACGATAGCTTCGAGAAGAGTCTCAAAGTTCTCGGTGAGCTTTTCAGCACCGAAAGATGCCTTGCCGATGGGGCAGTGAATGATGTTGGTCTTGTCGAGACGGTACTCGATCTTACCTGCCTTAGCCTCAGTTACAGCCTTTGCAACGTCGGGAGCAACTGTACCGGCCTTGGGGTTAGGCATGAGTCCACGGGGACCGAGAACCTTACCGAGACGGCCTACAAGACCCATCATATCGGGGGATGCGATTACAACGTCGAAATCCATCCAGTTTTCCTTCATGATCTTATCAACGAGATCCTGACCGCCAACGAACTCTGCGCCTGCAGCCTTAGCAGCCTCGTACTTGTCTTCCTTGCAGAATACGCATACTCTTACGTTCTTACCGGTACCGTTGGGAAGAACAACTGCGCCTCTAACCTGCTGGTCAGCGTGACGGGAGTCAACGCCGAGACGAACGTGAACTTCGATGGTCTCGTCAAACTTAGCCTTAGCAGCCTTGCAAGCGAGGTCAAGAGCTTCATTGCTTTCGTAGAGCTTGTTTCTGTCAACAAGCTTTGCGCTTTCAATATATTTCTTACCGTGTTTCATTATTTATTTTCCTCCTATCAGTGGTCAATCGGAAATATCCTCCCACTTTACTCAAGCTTAACTCAGTCAACAACCTCTACGCCCATGGAGCGTGCAGTACCTGCGATCATGCTCATTGCGCTGTCAATGTTAGCAGCGTTGAGGTCAGGCATCTTTGTCTCAGCGATCTTTCTGATCTGCTCCTTGGTGATCTTGCCGACCTTTGTCTTGTTGGGAACGCCGGAACCGCTCTGAAGGTTGATTGCCTTCTTGATGAGAACAGCAGCCGGAGGAGTCTTAGTAATGAAGGAGAAGGAACGGTCTGCATAAACTGTGATAACTACAGGAATGATAAGACCGATATCGTTCTTGGTTCTCTCATTGAATTCCTTGGTGAATGCCATGATATTTACACCGTGCTGACCGAGTGCAGGGCCAACAGGGGGAGCAGGTGTAGCCTTACCTGCTGCGATCTGAAGCTTGATTAAGCCAACTACTTTCTGTGCCATAATGCACACCTCCATAAATCGTATGCCGCATGATATCCATACGGACCAGAACTTTTAAATTAGAATTCGTCCGAAACCCTGACCTGGGAAATATCCAGTGTAGCAAGAGTTTCTCTTCCGAACATTGAAACGGAAACATCTACGGTGTTGTCCTCGGAGCTGATAGCCTTTACCTCTCCGATAAAGCCCTCCATAGGACCCGTGGTGATCTTCACCCTGTCTCCGATCTTGAAATCTGCCTCTGCAGCCTTTACGCCGTGATCTACGCCGAGAGCCGCAACCTCTTTCTCACTGAGAGGAACAGGCTTGCTTCCGGGACCGACAAAGCCCGTAACGCCTCGTGTATTTCTTACAACATACCAGCTGTCATCGGTAAGGATCATTTTCACCAGAACATAGCCGGGGAAAATTTTGCGCTCCACCTCACGCATTTCGTCCTTGTCATTCTTTTCCATTACCATTTCGGTAGGAACTCTGACTTCGGGAATGAGATCGTGAAGCTTACGGTTTTCCACAACCTTAAGGATCGTCTGAGCAACCTTGTTTTCGTATCCCGAGTAGGTGTGAATAACGTACCATTTTGCTGCCTCTGACATATTTTCAACCATCCTTTGTAGTATTTTTGAAAACCGTTTTCAGAAAATCAGCCTACCAGATTAAGAAGACCCTTGAGTGCGGCTGCGAATGCTGAGTCGATTCCCCAGATAGCCAGACCGCTGAATATCATTGCAACAAGAACGACTGAGGTGTTGTTAACGACAGTTTTCTTGGAAGGCCAAACGACCTTCTTGAACTCACTCTTGAGATCCTTAAAGTACTTTACTACCTTGTTAGGCTTTTTGACTGTTTTTGCCTGAGGCTTCTTGGCAGGCTTGGTTTCTGCTTTTGCTGCGGACTTCTTATCTGCCATTCAAATCAGCCCCTTACTTAGTTTCTCTGTGAAGAGTATGCTTCTTGCAGAACTTGCAGTACTTGTTCATCTCAAGTCTGTCGGGATCGTTCTTCTTGTTTTTCTTTGTGTTGTAGTTGCGCTGTTTGCACTCTGTGCAAGCCAATGTTACCTTTACTCTCATATCGGCACCTCCTGTTAATACTGTTTAGGAAAGACAAATTCTTTCCACTGCCTCCCTCTCTGACGGAATGCCCGTCCATGGGGGTGCGCCAAAAATAAACGCAAAAAAATAAACCCCATAAAGAGGTATTTTTATCATAACATATAGAAATCGTTTTGTCAAGCCCTTTTTTCAAATTTTCCCCCGCTTGTGGGACAAAATCCACGGGAAATTTTTCATGTCATGTTATTTTGTATTTTATATAGTATATCTTTAGGTCGATGTTGAGAAAAAACTGTCAGCCAATCCACAAATGAAATACACGGCGGTAAAAGCACACATTTATAAAATTGCTCTCATATAAAAAAAGAACAGCAAATAAAAGAACGGGGTGAAGCAAAGTCCGTAAATGTGGCTATATAAGTGAGTGCAAATAGATGAACGGGGTTCGGACACGGCGGCAAGCAAAATGTAGGGGGATAAAAAACGGATGGGAATAGGGGTGTAAGGAAGAGATGAGTGCTTGCCTTTTACAAAGCCATGGAGAAACCATCAGGGGGAAGGGGAAAGCCGTTTTTTGCCCTTGCTTTAGTTTAATTAACCTTTGGTTAATACTTCCCACCTGGTGGTGTCTCCTTTGCATTAGGTACGGACAGATTAAAATGGTATGCAGATATGTCCGTACCTGCGCCTATCGGCGGAAACTGAAATCGCCGTTCCTGACGGAACATCTCTCAGTTTCAAGCCGCCTGCATAATAAAGTTTTTAGTTTATTTGAGATATTATTATCATTTGTGAGACTTTGAATTTTCGGTGCAGGCGGCTTTATGGATTTTCTTATTTGTCCGCTGTCGGTTTGATTATTCTTACCGCAAACGAACGGATGTCGCTGTCTGCGGACAGCGACAAGGTGGCGCCGCCCCCTTGACCCCTGCCACCTTTGAAAAGGTGGACTAAACTTTTTACCTTTGTGTTTATTTGTGTCGGCTCTTTTAATAGTCTGCTGAGCTTTTACTTCATAAATACAAACGAGCGGAGATTGAACAGGTCTCTTGCCTTGAAATACTCCCCTGTCCAGCCGCTGTATGGTGATGATACCTTTAAATATACAGCGTGTCTTCCCGTTACGCATTTTACGGGGCAGGTGATGATTCCGCCGTTTCTGCCAACATCAAAGGAGCCTATCTCCTCATCGTCCGCAAAGATGCGAACGGTGCAGTCACAGCCGCAGCCGATGATATCAGCCGAAAATTCCATGTCCTTTCCTGTAAAGTCATCGCCGAAATCATAATATTTGTATCCTATCTCGCAGCCGTCTGTGATATTGATGATGACCCTCTCGAACACATTCTTTTCTATAATGGTTGCGCCGCCTTTAAGCACGCAGGCAATATCAGCGGGAGTTATCTCATAAGGATCAAGCGCCTCTTCAAATCCGAGAGAGGTCATTTCCACAGGGGGGATAGTGCCGTCGGGGAGAATGTCAATTTTTTCCACGCAGCCACGTCTTGACATTATGGTGCCGTTGGTCATTCTGTGGTAGAATATGTACCACTGACCGTTTATGCAGGCAACGGAGCCGTGGTCGTTTCCGCCCGGGTAGTCAACGCCGTTATCCACGATATAGCCACGGTATGTGAACGGGCCTGTGGGCTTGTCGGAGGTGGCATATGCAAGGCGGCTTCCCTGCTTTGGTGAATAGATGAGGTAATATGTGCCGTTTATTTTTCTCGGCGAGCAGGCCTCAAAGAACAGGCTTTCCTTTTCCGCAAAGCCATGCTCCTCGTCGGGAACTATGGGGATAATGTGTTCGATAACGGTATCGCCGCTTATCTCGTACATATTCTGGGAAACTTCCGCCATAAAGGAGCGCTCAAAGCCGCAGTAGATATATACTCTGCCGTCATCGTCAACAAGCACGCCGGGGTCGATGAACCAGCCGTTGCAGCATATCTCATCGGGAACGGTGTATTTGTATTTGCTCAGGAGCTTGAAAGGCCCCTCGGGACGGTCGCTTACGCCTACGCAGCCTGTGGCGTTGATGATATAGGCATATAAATAGTACTTGCCGTCCTTTTCCACAACATCGGGAGCAAAAAGCTGATTGTTTTCCCCTGTCCAGTCGGTATTGGCAGGGCGGTCTTTCTCGGCTTTTGTGCGGAATATCTCGCCGTGGCATGTCCATTTTGACAGGTTATTAAGGGGAGCGCTCCAGCATTTGAGCACATAGTCGCAGAAGCTGTCCGAGCCTGCGTTGTCGTGGGAGCCGTAAACGTATATGCGGTCGCCGAAAACTCTCGGCTCGCCGTCGGGGATATATTCCCACTTGGGAAGGTATGGATTTGACATAAGAAACCGTCCTTTCATCAGCAGGACGGTTTCTCCGCCATACTGAATTTTAAAGTGTATTTATAATGTCCTCGGCAATCTGATCGGGAGTGAGGCGGTTTGCTTTCATTACCTCACCTGCGTCATATCTGTCGAGAAATTCTTTCCTGAGACCGTAGCACAGCACCTTCATATCGGAATTGCCGTAGAAGCGTGCGATCTTTTCGCCGAAGCCGCCGTTCAGGATACCGTCCTCCAGAGTGATAACAACGGAGTGGTCTGCTTTCAGCTTTTCCAGCAGTTCATCATCTGTGCCGGTGATAAAATAGGGATTTATGAGAGTGGACTTTTTGCCTGTTCTGCTCTCGATAGCCTTTGCTGCCTGCTGACCGAGATCGTAGAAGCTGCCCAGTGCGATTATTGCCACGCTGCTGCCCTGCTCGGTGACTTCATACTTGTTGAGCTTGCTGAAATCCTTTGTTACAGGCTTTCCGTCGGAGATAACGCTTGCGGGAACACGGACTGCAACAGGGTGTTCGTTCTGCTCAACAGCCCAGTCTATCATAGCAAGGTAATCTTCCTTGGTAACGGGAGCGAGATATACAAGGTTTGGGATATTTGACAGCATGGGGATATCAAAAATTCCGAGGTGAGTTACATCGTTCATTCCGTAAACGGAAGCGGCAAACACAGCGATAGCAGCGGAATTGTTGTTGATGCAAAGATCCTGGGACATCTGGTCATAGGTGCGCTGAACGAATGAGCTGTAAACGCCGTAGAAAGGCTTTCCGCCGTTTGCGGCAATTCCCGATGCAAGAGCAACGGCGTGCTCCTCGGCAATGCCTACGTCAATGAACCGGCTGCCTGCCTCTTTGCGCTTTTGGGCGTCAAAGCCCATTACCATGGGAGTGCCTGAGGTTATGGCGCAAACGGACTTGTCCGCTTTCATCTTCTTCATAAGGAAGTCAGCGGTTATCGTGCCGTAATCCTCGCCGTCAGCGGTGAACAGGGACTTGCCTGTCTCGGGGTCAAAGGGCATACACCAGTGCCACTGCTCCTTGTTTGCCACAGCGGGAGCATATCCTCTGCCCTTTTCGGTAACGATGTGGACTACAACAGGACTTGTGCTGTCCTTAACGCTTCTGAACGCATCAATGAGCGAGGGAATATCATTGCCGTTCTCAACGAAAACATAGTCAAGACCCATTGCACGGAAAAGGTTGCATTCGCTCTTTCCCTTGGTTTCTCTCAGCAGTCTGAGATTTTTGTAGATACCGCCGTGATTTTCGGCAATGGACATATCATTGTCATTTACAACGATGATGAAATTGCCCTTCATCTCGCCTGCAAAGTCGAGACCTTCCATAGCCTCTCCGCCGCTGAGTGAGCCGTCGCCGATAACTGCGATAACATTGCCCTTTTCACCTTTAAGGTCACGGGCTTTTGCAAGACCGCTTGCCAGGCTTATGGAAGTGGAGGTGTGACCGATGGTAAAGAAGTCGTGCTCGCTCTCGGAAGGCTCGGTATATCCCGAAACATCGTCCAGATGGTCAGCGTAAAGGAAAGCGTCCTTTCTTCCTGTGAGCATCTTGTGGCAATAGCTCTGGTGAGACACATCGAACACCATTTTATCAACAGGTGAGTCGAAAACATAGTGCAGAGCAATTACAGATTCCACCATGCCCAGATTGGGGCCGCAGTGACCGCCGTGCTTGCTGAGTTTGAAGAGAAGTGCATCTCTCATCTCGCCCGCAAGGGTGTTAAGCTCGTCAGCGGTAAAGGTTTTGATATCCGAAGGTTTGTTGATCTTTTCAAGCAGCATAAATTTTCCTCCTGTTTAATTTACATACATTATTATAGTACAGCACGATATATCATGCCCTTGTATAATATTGTAATACTTAAAGCCGACTTTAAGTCAAGGGGTGCGGAAGAAAATTTACATTGCTATAATTATAACTTAAAAAGCATATATGTACAATAGCTTATTTGTTCCCGAAAGATGATATTTTGTGCAACAGCGCAGGAAATAGGCTTGTTAAGCTTAATTTTCCAAAAACTACTCAGCATATTCATATTGAAATAATATTTGCCGTGTAGAATAATCATAGGTATTTATCAAAAATTATTGCAACTTATGACAGATTCTTAGTATAGCAAATGAAATTATGCAGAAAGGCTGAAAAATGAAGCAGATCAAAAAAAGCGATCTTAACTTAATAATTGCTGTTATTGCGCTGCTTCTCACAGCCGCAGCCATTTCTGCTGCCATTGTTTATGTAAACAGAACCCCCGAGGTGTATCCTTCCGACCGTGAAGCGGTCTATGAGGCAAAGCAGACAAGGGCAAAGGAAAAGTGCTTTGCGGCATATGCTCCTGCTCAGGTCATAAACGACAAAAGCGAATATACCACGCCATACGGCACTTTTGAGCTTATCGAGAGCGTTATCGACATAAACGAGTACCTTACCCTTAACCCCACAGTTCCCGACCCCGAGCTTTGCAGGCTCTATATCACCGAAAGCGGCGATGATGAAACTGCGGCTGAGATAATGATGCAGATAAAAGCCATATCCGATTCCGTATGCGACGGCTGCACCGATGATTACAGCAAGGCATATGCCCTTGCGATGTGGACGGGGCAGAATATCGCATATGATCATGATGCGGCGCATAATTCCGCAGATCTGAGCATAATATCTCTTGAGGCCATACTGAACAACGGAATGAAAACCACCTGCGGCGGCTTTGCCAATTTTTATTCGGCGCTGTGCCACAGCCAAGGGATATATTGCCTTTACCTTAAAGGCGGCTCCTCCAGCGAGGGCTACAGCAGAGCGCAGCTGGCGGAAGCTCCCGCAAACCACACATGGAACGCTGTTGCGCTGGATGGTCAGTGGTATTATGTGGACTGTACATGGATATCCGACCTGGGCGTGGAAAACGGCATCGTAAGCGGCGGCGAGAACATCAAGCCCTTTTATGCCCTTTTCGGCTTCGGAGAAATGAGCATAGAACACAGGATAGACCGCAGCGAACATATCTGCTACGGCGGCTGAGATATAAGGTCAGACAGGGCGCATATTTATATAGTATATGGTATTTTTGCGTTGAAAAAAATTTTTTCAAAAAGGTATTGACAAGTGAGTATTATTGTGCTATAATAATTAAGCACTCAGGTAAAGTGCTTAAAATATCGCGGAGTGGAGCAGCTCGGTAGCTCGTCGGGCTCATAACCCGAAGGTCGTAGGTTCAAATCCTGCCTCCGCAACCAACGTAGATAAGCCGTTTGCAAGGATTTTGCAGACGGCTTTTTTATATGCAAATCAGCGAAATTGACAACGTATTGACAACATTTCATTTTAAATTGCCTTTGCTCCGCTCCCTTTTTCATTATCAGGGAGCGTTTTTTTCTTATGGAACATTACCGATCCGATAGCTTCAGCGTTGCGATTCTGAGCCTCCTGCAATGCATGGCTGTATATGTTTTGTGTTGTTGCAGGGCTTGAATGCCCAAGATACCCGGCAACAGAAACCACATCAACGCCTGCAAATATAAGCGTAGAAGCTGCCGAATGTCTGAACATATGAGGGTGCAGCGGTTTCAGACCGTTTTTCTCCGACAGCTTGCGAAGCCACCCGTTAGAGGTATCGGGATTGATTGGAAAGCCAAAATGTCTGGTTTGAGTAAAGACAAAATCCGCATTGATCTCCTGCATTTCTCCGCTCCCGTTCGGGAGCTTTATTGTTTTTGGGTATGCAGTTCCGCATTTCGCCCTGAAATTTTCCCACTCTTCCCGATAATCGGAAAGCATTTTCATCATTTCGGGTGGAAGTTTCAGGAAGCGATCTGACTTCTCGTTTTTGGGGGTATCGGTATATATTCCGAGATTTTTTCTATAAAGTACGGTTTGTTCAAAGTGGATTTGTCCGAACTCGAAATTTATATCACGCCATCGCAAACCGATAACCTCTCCCCGCCGTCCGCCGCTTGCAGCTATCAGATACACAAACAGCCGTATATTTGACGGTGCAGAATCGGCAGCAGACAGCACCTCCGCCAGCTCTTCAGGCTCAAGAAATTCCGCCTCATGCTTTTCGGGCTTTGGAAGTCTTGCACGTTCAGCAGAATTTGCCGTAATAATACCGTCTCTTACTGCTTCACTAAGAATCATGCTTATAAGCACATGAATTTCTCTTACTGTTTTGGGTGAAAGCGTTTCTCCTGTATTCTCTGTATTGAATAATGATGAAATCGGCATACACAGAGCATTTGACAGCTTTTCAGCCGTTGAAGGTGTAACGTTATCCCCGTTGAGAACAGCGTTGAATGTAGTAGAAGCTATTCCGTATTTACGGCAAAATTCCGACTTATTTTTGCATTTGCTGATTTTCATAGGGTTTATTTTACGCCGAAGCGTATAACGCAGGCTGTCAAGAGTGGGAGCGGATAACAGCCTTTCATATAAGTTCGTGAGAGTTTGCGGCGTTATCTTTTCAATAGAGACCCCATCAAGCTCTGTCATGCGTGCAAATAAGCTCATATACCGCTCTGTAGTGGAGTTTTTCAGTTCCCCATGTTTAAATTTAAGCTGAACGATATACCGCCCATATTCGCCGAATTTGCGCCGTTCTGCTGTCACCGCTCCCGCTTTGCAGTCAGATTCAAACTTAACAGCAAACTCGTTCAGAGCCTTTGCATTTGCCCTCTCTGATTTGTTCGGGTCGGGTCTCCATGTGGTTTGATAAGCATTCTGCTGTGTTCCGTCTGCCTTGCGCCCTGCCGATACCCTAATACGATACACAACAGAGCCGTCTTTATTAGTTCTTGGGGTTATTGTTGCCATTACTTTTCACTTCCTTAAACGCAAACCAATTGTTGTATTCTTCGGCCGTCATTTCTTCGATTATATCATCACCAATTTGTTCGTAATCAAATAATTCATCCATAATACTAACTTTTTGGCAATATGAAATAACACTATCACCTAAAAGCGAACGTATTTGATTCATAAATTTATAATCAGCATATCCATTTTGATCATCAAGCAATCTGCTAGGACCTTCTTCTTGTTTTTCAATTTCAAATTTTATCTTCTCTATTGCATATTCCAAAGAAAAGTAGAGCAAATCAGTTAATGCCTCATTTTCAAGCAAATAATTAAAAAGATTGATTTTATGTTTGCCCATTATTGTATTTACAACTGTGAAATGTCCGGAAAATTTATTATCATTAATGATTTCAGATTCGTTCATATTACATATGTTTTGAATTGACTTAGCAGTCAGTCCTGTACAATTACACGCCGCTGTAATATCAGACTCACGCTTTGACGAAGAAGACAAGCCCAACAAATAATCTGTTGTTGTATTAAAATGCCTTGCCAACGTTGTTAAATGTTCGTATGACGGTATTCGTTTGAATGTTTCATAACGTGCAATTGTTTCTCTATTTATACCTGTTTCTGTTGCTAATTGTTGCTGTGAAAGACCTTTTTCATCTCTTAAATAAATGAGATGTTCAGCAAAAATTTTTCGTTGTGCCATTTCCATTGGTTATTCCTCCCTTAACCGTCAGCATATATTATTTGTCACAAAATCAATAAAAGTGACATTTTGTATTGACTTTATCGAATTGTCACTGTATAATATAATTGTGACAATTCTTATCTTTACTTTATGATACTACAAAGAAAAGAATTTGTCAAGAGAAAAGAAAAATTTTTGAGGAGGTAATTTTTAATGATTGACATTAACACTCTTTCACCTGAAGAACGCAAGGTTATTGAAGCACGCAGAGAATATCAGCGCAAATGGAGAGCTGCGAACAAAGACAAGGTGCAGGAGCATAACAAGCGTTTTTATGATAAGTTGGCAGCACAAAACAAAAAAGTGCCTCCTGCTGACCTTTGGCGAGAGAAGCAGGAAGCACAAAATGCAGTAAGCAAATAACACTTACCGCTCCCATTATACCATATCGGGAGCGGATATGCAAGGAGGATTGCAAAAATGAATATGAATAGTATCCCCCATATGGAGACAATAAAAAACACAGCAAAAATGTTCGGGCTTGCCGAGCATTTTGTAAGGCATCTTGTACTCAAGGGTGAGATCGTTGCCGTAAAGGCAGGGTGTAAGTATCTTGTAAACGTGGATAAGCTTGCCGAGTACCTTAATACCAATACTTTGGGAGCGGAGCAGGAAACTCCCGAGGAAGTTCACGGGATAAAGCCTATCCCGCTTAAGCTGTAAGGCGGTGAACTTATGGCCGAACGGAGAATGTTTGCAAAAACAATAATAGACAGTGATGCTTTTCTTGATATGCCGTTATCGGCACAGGCTTTATATTTTCACCTTTCAATGAGGGCAGACGATGACGGTTTTGTTAATAATCCTCGGAAAATACAGCGCATGATAGGCGCAAACGATGACGACATAAAATTGTTGATTGCAAAACAATTTATTATTCCTTTTGATAGTGGAATTGTTGTTATAAAGCACTGGAAAATTCATAACTACATACAAAAAGACCGATACAGACCTACGAGCTATAAAGAGGAAAGAGCAATGTTAAGTCTTGAAGGCAACGGTGTGTATACAGAATGTATACATAATGTTTCCGATTCGGAGACACAGGTTAGGTTAGGTAAGGTAAGTATAGGTAAGGATAGGTTAGAGATAGGAGAAAGTGCAGAGCCTGACGGCTCCGCTCCCTCTCACGAAAAGCCCGTTTTCCATAAATTCGGAGAATACAAGCACGTAAAGCTTACTGATGAACAGTATTCAAAACTTATTGCCGATTATGGAGAAGCGATGATCTCTGAATATATCCGAAAAGCTGATGAATATTGTCAGCAAAACGGCAAGAACTACAAGGATTATAACTTAACTATACGAAATTGGATCAGAAAGGATGTTGAAAAGAATGGTGGAGGAAATTATGAAGCAGGCGGTGAACAGAATACAGTCCCAAAATACTCAACAGTATTCTGAGGAAGAGTATTTAAACGCAAAGGTCGAACGCTATAACATCACTCCCGGAAACCTTAACGAAATAGACGGATATAATTGTGAATATTGCCATAACAGAGGGCATATAGCAATACTTGCTGATGGGGAAATGCGTACAAGGGAATGCCCCCAATGCTCCAATATTCGCAAAAGTATACGCTTTTTCAATAATAGTGGGCTTGCACGGTGTACTTTTGAAAGCTTCAAGGCTGAAAATGAATGGCAGAAAAATCTTTTACAAGCTGTACAGAGCTATTCCGCAAACGTCAATGGAAAATGGCTTTTTATAGGCGGTCAGAGTGGGAGCGGAAAAACACATCTTTGCTCTGCCGTTCTCCGTGAATTTATTTTCAATTACAGGAAAGAAGTATTGCTTTTTGAATGGGCTGAAAAATCGAAAAAAATGAAGCAGCTCATCAATGATCCGAAATATGATACGGAGCTTTATAAATATAAGAGCGTTCCTGTTCTGTATATTGATGATTTATTCAAGGTCAAAAGAGGCGAAACAGCAACAGCAGCAGATATAAACCTTGCCTTTGAGTTTCTTGACTATCGTTACCGCAATAATCTTATAACGATCATTTCAAGCGAATTTTCCATAGATGATATTATAACGATTGACGAGGCAACAGGCAGCAGGATAAAACATAAGGCTCAGGAATACGCTTTACATATCGGCAAAGACAGGAATAAAAATTATAGACTGAAATGATTTTTACTACATATCAAAACAGCATAGCGATATAACCGTTGACTTGTGCAGATCTGTTCCAATCTAGAGTAAAAAAAGACAAGGCTTAAAGGAGGGCAATGTATATGCCCCTTACGAACGAACAGTTATTTGATTTTATAAAGGACGGCAACGAGGACTTGAAGCCTGTGCTCTGGGAGCGGGTCAGAAAGCTTGCTTATATGTTCGCTTCTCAGTTCTACAGGCGAAACGGTGAGCTCTGCCGTTCCCGAGGGCTTGAAGAATGGGACATCAAGCAGCTTTCTTATATTGCCTATGCCTCTTTGTTTGACGAATACGACAGCAGCAAGCAATATACATATGCAACGGCTCTTAAATACGCCCTGAGCAAGCAGCTGAGAGGTGCTCTGGGCAAGAACTCAGACACCCTTAACCGTATTGTAAGCAGCCTTGACGAGCTTGTAACAGACGAAGAGGACGGGCGGACGGTTGCCGATCTGATTGCAGACGAGGACAGCTCCGCTCCCTTTGAGCAGATAGAGGACAGCTCAGAGCAGAAAAATATGCACAATGCTCTCACAACGGCTATACAGCAGCTTCCTGAAAAAGAGCAGGAAGTTATAAACAAATATTACTTTGATAATCGCACTTATAAGAGCATAGGTGATGAAGCAGGGCTGAGTATTGAAAGAATACGGACAATAAACAGCAATGGGCTTAGGCATTTACGGAACCCAAAAATATTAAAGAGACTGCGTGAAGATTTGGGCTATTCTTCTTATAGGCTTTACAGTGGCAAGCGTGATGCAGTTGAGTACATAGCCACTGAGAGAGTATATCTGGAAGAGATATACAAGCAGTATGCAGCGGATAAAGCTGCATTAAGGAGCTTGCAGGCGGCGTTATGAGCAGATCTTTTCTTTGTTATTTCTTTGTTGCCTCGACTGTTCCTCAACTGTTAAGCCCCCCGGGAGTGAGCGGAACAGCTCATACGGACACTTTAGACCAACGCCAGCCCCATACTCGCTCAAAACTCCCTAAATGGAAATTTTAGGGTAGGGGGGGTCTTGAAATTCCCCCGCATATTTTCTCTATCTCTGCAATCGGTCCCCCGGGTCTCTCTACGATTATGACTATAGGGGGGAGTGAAGAAATCTCATTTTACAGATTTTTTGTAAAGAAAGGTCAGGCGTTGGTCTAAACAGTTCCTGAACTCAGAGCAGTAGCCCTCGGGGGGCATAAAGAAAGCACGCCAATTCAATTTTTTGCTGTAGAGCGCACAGCAAGCCCACAGAAACGCCGCACACGGCATTTTAAAAGTAAATTGGTAAAATTACCCTATTTACATTAAAATGTTTAAAAGCGGCGCTTTCTTGCGTTCTGAGCGATATGCGTATTTTCATATGCAAATATATGTATCTTGATATGTTAGCTTTTGTTAAGGTTCAGCGTGATTAAATATCCAGGTTTTTTCACCGGGGAGAGGATCTTGCAGGGCATAAGGGCAACGGGAGCGGTTTTTCTCTTGCTTCGCTCACGCTTCGCTCTCAGTTCGTTCTCAGTTCGTTCTATAGTTGAGGGGATTTTCTCGGCGTTCCCTCGGCGTTAAATACAAAATCTCACGGCTTACTCACGGCTTAAATGCAATTTCTCGAGGTTCACTCGAGCTTCAAGTTCTCGGAGTTCGCTCGGAGTTCGTTGCTTTGTTGATACAGAAATGTACAAAAATAATGCACATTCTTCTCTGTGTATGTGTGTTCTCTGTGATTTTTTCAAAATTCGTTATTTTTCGTCATTCTATACTGATCTGTGAAAACCGACACCGCTGTCGTTTTTCATTTTTAGCTTTGGACGTTCCAAAACCGACAGCACTGTCGCTTATGAAATCAATTTTGCCATCATTTGCCATCAAATGCCACAGGGTCAAGAGCTTAAACGACAACGGTGTCGGTTAAGCAAAATCCTCTATAGTAAAATGTGTCTTGATTTACCCTGTTATTTTTCCACTGCTTCCGATGTGCATTATAAAATCGCTCAGAACGAACGGAAACGGCTTTTTAGAGCATTTCTCTCTTTATAGGTGAAATTACCATATAAAAAATAAATTCTCTCAGAATGCGTTATATTCGCTCTGAGAGGGTTTGATATTATTGCAGTAAAAAAGGGAGCGGACACTTAACCGCTCCCAAATGCTTATTTAGTGTATCTGCAACCGCTGCTTTAATGCTTCCTGCAAAACTGCGGAGAAGTTAATATTTGCCTGCTCTGCCTTTTCATTCAGCCACGAGGGAATAGTGCAGTTTTTCTTTACGGCTCTGTTATCAAGCATACGGCGGTATGCGTCGGGGTCTGCATCAACAAGGGTCTTGATCTCGTTTGCTTTGCAGCTTAATGCAGCAATATCAGAGGGAGCGGGAAGCTCTTCCTTGTCGTCCTCGTATGTCACGCAAAGAAGATTTATAGCATCTCTTGCCATTTCAATAGCTTCGGGAATAGTTTCCCCGAAAGTATTATTATCAAAGTCGGGGATAGTTACAAGGTATCCGCTCCCGTCCTCGCATTTTTCAAGTATTACAGGATAAAAAACTTTCATATATCAGCACTCCTTTATATATTGAAAGAGCTTTCGAGGGAGCTTGCCGCTCCCTGTCCGCTACTTTAAGTTTCTGCGTTTTATTATTGCTTTCGCAAGGTTCTCATTGATTTCAGCGTGTCTCGGTATTACCTCGGTTTCCTTGCCCTTGATGTAAACATCGTGATTTCCGCCGCATCTGCTGAACTCTCAACCATTCTTTTCAAGAAGCTTTATCAAGTCTCGCTTTTTCATTTTCTCCCTCCCTCTATTATGTATTATACGCCTTTTATGCGCATTTGTCAATAAAAGCAGGAGAGAATGATGTATAATATTATATGCGTATTTTGTGCGTATTATACAAATAACCCCGCAAATATTGCTTTGCGGGGTGCTGTTTTATTTGTCTTCAGGTTCGGGTTTCAACTCATACGCCATAATTTCAACTCACATACCATAAACGGCGGACACGGTTATTTTTCCTCGTCCTTTATTTCTTGCAGTCTTCGGGAGCGGGTTCATCATTCACCCCTATACTGTCAAGAACAAAGTCACGCAAAACCTTATTCGCTGTACTGCCTTTACTATTGCAATGAGCTTTAAAGGCTTGCGCCTGTTCTTTAGTGACTTTACACCCTAATGTTGCCATATGTTCTTTATTGTACTTATTTGACGCTCTTTTTTGTGCCTCAGTTGGTGCCATTGTATCACCTCCTTGTTTCATATGACTATTATAACATAATTATATATGGTTTACTATATATAATTTAGCCTAATATATATGGTTAACTTTGTGCATTTTGTGTATTGATATATGGTTAACCATATGCTATAATGATAATGTCGAAAGGCGATAGAGCCAAACGGCAGCAAGAACCACGAACCACAACAGAGGAGCCAATAAGAAAGGGAGCGGAGTTATGAACAGATCTATAATCTTCCGAAATGCAAACAAGCTTGTAAAGCAGGGCTATTCCCGCAGCGAGGCAATGCGCAGTGCGTGGGCACTCGCAAAGCTTCCCGAGATATCCGTTAAGGTAAAGGGTACAGCAGCAAACGGCAAGAGACAGCAGGCACTTGAACATCTCACAAAGTACGATCCCGCCAACGTCTCTTTCAGAGTAGCAGCACAGCCCACAAACCCCGCAGACAGTAACGCAGTAGGCGTTATAGCAACGGTTAAGGGCAAAGGCTCTTTCCTTATCGGGTATCTTGCGAAAGAGCTTGCAGCGAATATCTCACAGCTTCTCAGAGCAGGGCTTGCACTTCTCTCCTGGGGAACCGTAACAGGCGGATATGAGCCGTATATGAATTACGGGGCAAGAGTAAATCTGAAATTTGCCTAAGTGTGTATCGGTTAACCGCTCCCGTAGATATTGAAATGATGATACCCTAAAACAGGGAGTCACCGACAATCGTTGCACCCCGTGCGGGTGCGTGAGTTGAAATAGGATAAGCTGACAAGGTGTTTCACCGACTCAGGTTGCACCCCGTAATGGGGGTGTCACATTTTGCTACTCCCTTGAGCATTGAAAGAAGGTGATAATTATAAGACCGCTCTCGAGCATTTGAGAACCAATAAGCCAATAAGAAAGGACGTGCATAACTTGAACAGTTTACCCAGCATTTACGAATACGGGGGCGAGCCCGTCACGACTTCGAGAGCCGTTGCGGAGCAGTTCGACAAGAGACACGACAACATTGTGAGAGATATTGAAAGCATTATCACAAAGCTTAACAGCGCCCCCAATTTTGGGGCGGCTAGCGTCCTCAATTTTGAGGGGGCTAACGAGCCGAATTTTCAGCCCGTTAACCGAGAATTTGCCGCCCGTAATTTCTTCTTAACGGAATACACGGACGAACAGGGAAAGCCCCGCAAGCAGTACATTTTGACCCGAGACGGTTTTACACTCCTCACAATGGGCTTTACAGGAGCTAAGGCAATGCAATTCAAAGTAGCATATATCAACGCCTTTAACCGTATGGAGGAACTTATAAAAAGCTTTAATAGCTCTGACAGATATCGGGTACAGCCCCGAAGAATAACCACCCACAAACGCAGGTTCTTGTAAATGCAGAAACGCCCCTGCCGGGAACCAACCGACAGGGGCAAGCAAGAACCAACCCGCAGAGGAGCGGGAGGCTATTCACATTATAGCACCGCTCCCCTGCTATGTCAATACATAGAAAGGAAGTTTTACAATGAAACCACGCAGGAACACACGCAGAATGGCACAAACTGCCGCTCTCCTTCTTACGGGAGCACTCCTTGGAGATCTCGGAACAGCAGCCCTCTCCGATAAAGAGAGGAGTTCAGACCGCACCGCCACGGTGTACAGCACCGCAGGAGCAGAGAGCTGGGAGTATTCGGGTAAGGGTATGCAGTACGATGAGAGCACTCACAAGCTCAGTTACAGCGATCACACAGGCGCAAAGCATACGGTTTACACCCTTGGCTATATCGTAGAGGTAACGGAGGGAGGCTCAGTAAGATGATTACACCAGATTTACGAACACTATTCTTTGAGAATGACTTTACAGATGATATGATCCCCGAGCTTGACGAAGCACAGAAAGAAACCGCCGCAAACCTTGATAAGCTTTCCAAGACACACAAGCTCACTTTTGATGAGCGTGACAGTATAGAGTGCTGCGCCGCTCACGAGGCTGTAATGTCTCAATATCTCGGCTTCCTGCAGGGCTTTAAGTGGGCTGTATATCTCTTTACAGGACACAAAGACGAGGAGACCGCTCCCACAGGAGAGGAGGCAACTGCATAATGAGCGAAGAAATAAGAGCCGCAATAATCGAGGCTAATGCAGAAATCACGCAGGATATAAACGAGAAGAATAACATTAAAGCCTTTTTGAATTTCCTTGCAGATACTCCACAGGGCAAGGAGTTCGACAAGGCGGTAATCAGAAACGCCGAAATGCTTAGCAAAGTGACAGGCTGCACGCCTCTTTCGGAGATCGCTTTAATGTATTTTGCGTTTATCGGCGGAATGAAATCAGCAAAGGAGAATGAACGATGAAGAGATCAAGAGTACACCGCCGCCGCAGAGCTTCCAGAGCTGTAATAATAGCCGCTCTTATTATCCTTATCGGGCGCATAGGCTATCAGATCGCACAGGCTCAGACCGTCAAGACAGTGACCTTATACAGCCCTTACGGATATGAGCAGTGGAGTTATACAGGCGATTTTGATGTTACATATGGAGAGAATACAGTAATCAGATACACCGATGCAGACGGAGCAAGGCATACAGTTAATGCCCTGGGTGCTGTCTGCGAGATATCAGAAAGAAAGGTATAACAGCATATATCATTAAGACGGGGAGCGGAATATATAAACCGCTCCCTTTTTATTACAGCTATGCACAGCTGCGGTTATGCTCTCACAGAGGGGGGCTAAATTCTGATAAGTATATCAAGATGTACTTATAAATTTCAGATCAAGAGGACAGCGGAAAAATGCGCCGTCTGATATGCCATATTGTGTAAATTATCACACAGCAAAATTGACATCATATTGACAACATTTTTTGTAAAAAGTCACTTTTGACAACAAAAACTTGCTGAAACATATAAGAAGCGCATGGGGAACAAACGCCGTATTTAAGCCGTTTTATAAAAGGATGTGACAACATATAAAAATCAAAATACCGCTCTCATAACCCGAAGGTCGTAGGTTCAAATCCTGCCTCCGCAACCAACAACCGTTTCGACAATAGTTGAAACGGTTTTTTGTTTGCTTTGCCTGCGGAATAATTTTTTATTGCTTGACAAAAATATATGTACGTGGTATAATTATCACGAAAAGAAATGAGTGTTCCATTCGGATCACAAATCGAACGCCCTCGGAGTTGCGACCTCCGAGGGCGTTCTTTTGTGCTGACTGCCTTTTTGTTTTACTTCTTATTTCCGTCCAGCCACTTGCAGATGTAGTTTGTGACTATTCCTGCTGCGACAGATATAAGAAAAGAAATGAGAAATTCCATCCGGCTCACCTCCTTCCGGTTAGGGAACGGAGTAAGGCAGCAAAATAATTATACCATTTTCGGCAAAATCCGTCAATGCTCCCTATTTCCATCATCTTCCAAATAATTTACATCATATATATTGACATAACAGCGTATCTGGGGTAAAATAAACTATATATTGCCCAAGTATAACGGGTCGGTTTCTGCGGCTTTTATAGCATTGCCGCAGATCATAAATGAAGATCATTATTTGCCTAAGATATATTTCCAATAAGCAAAAATCTGTCGGATCTCTGCCGAAATTGTGCAAAGTGCAGTAAAAATCAAATCTGATGCAGTGGTGGATTGTGAGAATATCCAAACATAAAAATTCTCTGCAACAAAACGCACGCAGATCTGCACTATATATATGACAGGGCTCAGAAGAGCGAGCATATATATAAACTCGGTACGAGATCATATCAATCCGCTTTGCTGCAAAAGCGGGTGCGAGGTGATTCAATACAATGAGCTTGGACTTTACCGCCTCTGTAAGACGTGCACAGGCGGGAGATGCCGGAGCGTTTGCCGAACTTTATTCCCTTGTTTACAAGGATCTGTACCGGATCGCTCTGCTGAACCTGAACAATCAACACGATGCTTCCGATGTGGTTAGCGACACGGTGCTGGAAGCTTACACCTCCATATCAAAGCTGAGGGACGAAAAAGCATTCAAAGCCTGGATAATAAAGATCCTTACGGTAAAGATAAAAAACAAGCGCAAGGAATATAAAGAGATAAACAATTTCCGGGAAGATGTGGACGATCTCAGCGATGCCGAAGAGGCTGCTGTAAGTAAAGAAATAGATTTCGGCAGCATAGAGGTAATGGAAGGCTTTAAGCAGCTCAGCGAAGAGGAACGTATGGTGCTGTCACTCAGTGTTGTTTCAGGCTATAAAAGCGAAGAGATTGCCAGAATGTTCGGAACAAATGCAAACACCGTTCGTTCAAAGGTAGCAAGGGCGAAAGCCAGACTGAAACAGCTGCTGACTTAGATTTTTTGAAGAAAGGAGGCCGGAAGCATGAGCTTTGAAAAGGATCTCAGAAAAGCCGTTGAAAGCATTGATATTCCCGAGGAACTGCTGCCCGTGAATATTGAAGCAATGCTCAGGAACGCAGACCGCAGCGCACAGAAAAATACAAGCGCAGACATTGATCGTTCCGAAAAGATCACGGCAAAGAAAACGAACCGTACTATTATTATGCGTACTATCGCCGCAGCTGCTGCGTGCATAGCTCTGGCAGGCGGATTTGCCGCTGTTCGCCAGCAGACCGCAAAGCCTGTTGATATCGAAAGCGAGATCAACTACGAGGCTGTTCAGGTACAGTCTTATGATGAGCTGTACAGCATTTACACGGGAATTTACCTTAATTCGGAAGCCAACAGCGAAACTGCCGCTGCCGAGAATGGCGACGGTGTGGAAATTATCACCGATGACACTGCAATCACCGATGTGCCCGCTGCCACCGAAACAACTCCCGCTATTACGGAAGCGCCCGCTGAGGATACCTCACGCAAGAATATTGATGCCGTGTGCTCTGATTTTTCAGATGCCGATATCGTGAAGAGCGATGACAGCTCTATCTACTATATCTGCGGCGGAACTCTCTACGTCGTTTCAAAGGACAATATGGCGGTAAAACAGGAGATAACCACCGAAGATCCTCCCTTTGAGATGTATGTAAGAGGTAATTCTCTTGTGCTTGTAAGCGAAGAAAAAGCTTCCGGTGACAAGTCTGAGGACGGCAGAGACCATACAAATGTGGTCATAGATATATACACAATTTCCTCCGACTCGCTTACTCATATCAAAACATATAAGCAGAACGGCGAATACAACTCCGCAAGGATAGATGATAACGGCGTTCTGTACCTCGTAACGGGCTACTCCAACTACAGAGGAGCGCCCCTTGACGAGAATGCTGACCTTGATAATTACGTTCCCGGCTACTATATCGATGGCGAAAAGCACTACGTTGCCGCCGAAGATATCACAGTTCCTCAGGGAGCGAACAATACCGATTACACTATCATTTCCTCCGTCAAGTGCAGCGAGCCTGTGAACATTTCCGTAAAGGCTGTTCTGGGCAGCAATGCAAATGCTTTCTGCTCCGATGATACCCTTTATGTGGCATTTTCGGGCACTAAGGACGGCAAGTCCTACACAGCTGTTACCTCCTTTGCAATTTCTGAAAGCGGTCTTTCCTACAAGGCTTCGGGAACTGTTGAGGGCGAGCTTATCAGCAGGTACAGCATGGCAGAGAGCGAGGGCGGTTTCAGGATCGCCTGCCGCAGCTTTGACGAAAACGGAATGGCAGTTACCGATATCTACACGCTTGACAGCTCACTTGCAGTGATCTCCAAGGCAGAGGGACTTCTTCCCGGTGTGATAATCGGCTCCGTCAAGTTTGACGGCAATTATGCAAGTCTTATTGAAAATAACCGCACAGATGCTTCTCTCGTGGTTGACCTTGACCAGAGTGCTCCTGTGGAAAATGCTGAGACAAAGTGCTTCATCGCACCCTATGTCAGCAAGCTTTCCGACGGACTTATGGCAGGCATAACCGCCTGTGAGGACGAAAACGGCGGATATAACGGTCTCAGGCTGGAGCTTTACAGCGCAGACGGCGGCGAGAAGATAAGCGAAACAGTATTTGCACGGTTCCCAAAGGTGCAGTCCCCTGCCCTAAGTGACAAGAAGGCAATGCTTATCGACACCGACAACAAAATAGTCGGTATCCCTGTTTCCAGCGTCAACGAGTTCGGCGTGAAGAACCAGTACTTCGTGTTCGGATACGATGAGAACAGCTTCACTCAGAAGGGCGTTTTCGAGTACAACGACATTGACGACAGCTACACTTTTGAAAGAGCTGTTGTTACTGACGGAGTGCTTTATATCATCGGCAGCGGACGAATGGTTTCCGTTGATCTTGATGATATGACCGTTGCGGATACATTTGTATTCTGATTAAAACAGCAAACGGACGGTGTAAAAGCCGTCCGTATTTTTTTGCCATTCAAAGGTTAAAATAAGGTTAGAAAAAGGGAAAGGTTATTGACATAAAAATCATAAAATGGTATAATTACCACATTCAGCACAGAAAATTACAGGGATCTTCATTTCGGAGGTTCCTGTTTACTTATATAATATAATAACGTCTAAAACAAGGAGATATGTTATGAAATTCAACGGACTTACCGACAAGGAAGTCGAGGAATCCAGAAAGCTGAACGGCAGCAACCGCCTTTCGGAAGTGGAGACTGAGACCTTCTGGGACAAGCTCAAGGCAAATTTCGGCGACCCCATGATAAAAATTCTCTGTGTGGCACTTGGAATCAACGTCATTATTTTCATTCTCGGAAAAATGGGCGTGGTTGATGCTGAGGTGGAATGGTACGAGCCTATCGGCATTACGGCGGCGATAGTCATTGCAACGCTGGTATCCACATTCTCCGAGTACAGAAACGAGAACGCTTTCCAGAAGCTTCAGGAAGAGGCTTCAAAGATACTTTGCAAGGTTTACAGAAACGGCAGCGTGGAAGAGATACCCATTGACGATATCGTTGCGGGCGACCTTATCATGCTTCAGTCAGGCGACAAGATACCTGCTGACGGTATCCTTGCCGACGGCGATATCAAGGTAGATCAGTCCGTTATCAACGGCGAGGCTGCGGAAGCTAAGAAAATAACCCAGCCCGAGGATTACACCGAGCCTGAGGGCGAGGCGCTGGACTTCCTCAACGAATACAAGGTGTTCAGGGGAACTGTTGTATGTTCTGGCAACGCCGTAATGAAAGCCACCACCGTCGGCGATAAGACCGTTTACGGCAAGATCGCAGGCGAGCTTCAGCAGGAGGACGACAGAGAGTCGCCCCTTAAAGTAAAGCTGGGCGACCTGGCAAACGGCATTTCCAAGTTCGGATATATCGGCGGCATTGCCATTGCCGTTGCACTCCTTATCCACAGAATAGTCCTTGCAGGCAGCTTCGGCGCATATTTTGCAACAGGTGCCGCAAGCATTATAACCGACCTGCTGGACGCACTTATTCTTGCGGTAATAATCATCGTAATGGCAGTTCCCGAGGGTCTGCCCCTTATGATAGCCATTGTTTCCGCTCTTAACATGGGCAAGATGCTCAAAGATAACGTGCTTGTCCGCAAGATAGCGGGAATTGAAACAGCAGGAAGCCTTAACATTCTTTTCAGCGACAAGACCGGTACTATTACAAAAGGTCAGCTGGAAGCTGTTCTGTTCGTTGACGGCAAGGGCAGAAGATACAAGACCTGCGCGGAAGTCCCCGACAAGCTGGGTCAGATGCTTACAGCCTGCATTACCGAAAATACCACAGCCATGATAAACGGCACAGGCAGCGACGCAAGGGTCATCGGCGGAAACGCCACCGAAAGAGCTGTGCTGGCATTTGCTGCGGGAGCACCCTCCTGCGGAATGACAAAGTATGCTTCTATCCCCTTTAACAGCGACAATAAATACTCCGCCGCAACTGTTGAGAGCGACGATTTCAAGGGCACTCTTATAAAGGGCGCACCTGAAAAGCTCCTTGCAAAATGCACATACTACCTTGCTCCCGACGGAAGCAGGATAGAGCTTGCAGGCAGCACTGCCGTGGAGGAGGCTATAAACGAGCTGGCTTCCCGTGCTATACGTGTGCTGGCGCTGGCAATATCCGATGACAGCATCGAGCCTGACAGCGACAGGCTCCCCGAGGGCAGCTGGACTCTGGTGGGAATACTGGGCATAAGAGACGAGGTACGTCCCGAGTCCGTTACAGCCATCAAGGAAGTTCAGGGCGCAGGCGTTCAGGTTGTCATGATAACAGGCGACAGAAAGGATACTGCGGTGGCTATTGCCAAGGACGCAGGACTGCTTACCAATGAAAAGACAGACATTGTGCTTACCTCCGACGAACTGGCAAAGCTCACCGATGATGAGGTCAAGGACAAGCTGAAAAATATCCGTGTAATTGCAAGAGCACTGCCCTCCGATAAGTCAAGGCTTGTGCGCATAGCTCAGGAGCTTGACCTTGTTGCAGGTATGACAGGCGACGGCGTAAACGACTCCCCTGCACTTAAAAAGGCTGACGTTGGCTTTGCAATGGGCGGCGGCACCGAGGTCGCAAAGGAAGCCTCCGACATTGTTATCCTGGACGACAATTTCAACTCCATTGACAAGGCTATCCTTTACGGCAGAACTATCTTCAACTCAATAAGAAAGTTTATCATCTTCCAGCTGACCATCAACGTTGCAGCGGTGGTTATTTCCTTTATCTGTCCCCTGCTCGGCATGGAAAATCCCCTTTCGATCACTCAGATACTCTGGATAAACCTTGTAATGGATACATTGGCAGCTCTGGCATTCGGAGGCGAGCCTGCACTTCACCGTTATATGGCTGAAAAGCCCAAGTCCCGAAAGGAACCTATCGTAAACAAGTATATGTGGTCTGAGATAATCACAGGTGCGCTGTGGATATTCGCCCTGAGCCTTGTGATGCTCATAACCGGCATTGACCCCTCAAATGACACATTCAGAACAGACGGATTTATGGCAAACCTCTTCCGTGAATACACAGCGGGAGATGCTGAGGACAGCACAAAATATCTCCTCACAGGCTATTTCTGCTTCTTTATCTTTGCGGCGGTGTTCAACGCTTTCAACGCAAGAACGGAGAAAATGAACCTTATGGATAACATCGGCAGAAACAAGGGCTTCCTTAAAATTCTTGGCATCATCACCGTGGTGCAGGTGCTTATGACATACCTTGGCGGAGCGGTGCTGGATTGCTATGGGCTTAACCTTACCGAGTGGATAGTAGTGCTTGTGATGGCGATTTCCATTATCCCTGTTGACCTTATCAGAAAGGCAATAGTCGGTGCGGTAAGAAAATAATTTGTTTGACAGTGCAGTGCGCAGAATGAATTATCCCTAAAATAAATACCCCCTGCTTCAAAAGAGAAACAGGGGGTATTCTTATGCCTTAACAACAGGTATCCATATTTCGCTGTAGGTCTTGGCAGGGTCTTCCGTGGGAGCGGTGTACATTTCAATGTCGTAATTGCCGCCCAGCCTGTACTCGGTGCAGTTGGGGAGCCATTCGTTCCATAACCTTGTGTTACGTCCCGGAGTGCCTTGGGTGCGGGTATCTGCCTTGTCTCGTATCCCTCGGGGACTTCCTGCCGGGGGTCACCGATGACAATGCCTCTGTCCGACATATGCTCCTGCCAGAACTTCGGTATCTCACTGTAGGAGCCTTCCATACTGAGCCTGCGGCTGCGGATATACTCCCCCACCGTAAAGCCGCACAGCACGGAGAATATCCGTTGAAATTCGCCTTTGCTGCGATATCGGCGATGTCAAGCTCCTCGGTGAGGTTGTACTCAATGTACCTTATGGCATTCTGTATCCCTTTCCATATGTTCATGATGTCTCCTCCTTACCCTCTGATGATATTATACATCGTGAGGGATTGCTATGCCCGACTTTTTGTGCTTTTGTGGCGGGGTATATGTAAATAATCTTATTCAAGCTCCCTCAGTGCCTTTATCCTGCGGAAAATCAGGCAAACAATAACACCCGATACAGCCATAAAGAAAAACAGCATTGCCGCACCCGAGCCCTTTCCACTGCCGAAAATGCCTTTGAGCAAGCCGCTTTGCGTATTTTCCATAAGCGGCTCAAAGACATTATCCACCAGAAAGCCGCCAAGGAAATAACCGACGGGAATGGTGAAAAACTGCAGAGTATTTCTGACAGAATAGACCCGCCCCTGCATTTGCTTAGGCACATTGCTCCTGAAAATAACGTCATAATTTGCGCTCATCAGCGGGATAATGCCCCAGCCAAGAAATGCACCGATACACCATATGACGGTGTTATCTCCGAAAGCAAGCAGGAAATTTTCCGTGCTCATGGAGATGAGCAGGCAGTTGCAGATAACATTGATCCTGCTCTTTGGCTTTGGAAATACGGTTGCCGCAACGCTTCCGAGAAGTGTTGCCACGCCGACACAGCTGTTTACGATACCGTATGCCGTCTCGCCTGCTTTTGAAATAATAAGCGTAGGAAGTGCCGCACTGTACATTGATGCTATCAGGTTGATCGCCGATAAAAACAGGATAAGCCAGAGGATACCCCGATTTCCTTTCAAATAGGAAAGTCCGCTTTTTGCCGACTGCAAAATCGTTTCCTTGCTGTCGGAGTCCCGGGCGACCTGCGGTATTCTGATAAAAAACATCAAGACAAAAAATGCTGCGGCAAAGGTGGTAAGGTCAAAGGCAATGACAGCTTCAATGCCTGCAAACGACATCACAGCAGCTGCCATAACAGGCGTAAGAATGGACACAAGCGAGTTTGAAAATGAGCGCATACCGCTTGTTTTCTGATAATGCTTTTCGGGTGTGAGCAGCGTGACAGCCACGTCCGAAGCAGGCGATTGGATCGAATTCATCAAGCCGTTCAGGGCGTTGAGAATGTACAGGTGCCATACGGCAAGGCTGCCCGTTTTCAGCAGTATAAGAATTATGACAGTGCAGACCGCAGCAAAGCTGTCGCAGATAAGCATGATCGCTTTCTTGTTCCATTTGTCGCTTACTGCACCTGCAAAAATGCTCATCAAAACATACGGCGCATATGAGCATACCGTCAGCAGCGAGGTGGTCAGCGCCGAACCGCTGTCGCTGTAAAGCCATATCACAAGCGCAAAGCTTGTCATAGAGCTTCCCAGCGCCGAAAACGACTGAGTGAGCCAGAGAATTATAAAATTTTTAAGTTCCTTTAAGGTTTTCATATTACCTTGCTCCTTTTTCTGATTTATTTCAGTCAGATGCAAGGCATGACGGCGGATCATTCCTCCATGCAATTCGTCATTCCTTGCATGGAGCTGTGTAAATACAAAGCATCATTGTTATCCCCCCTTTATATGGTTACATTTATTATACTATGCCTGTTCTGAGATTTCAACCAATAAGCTGCAAGAGACGATATTACAATTATCAGATACAGCATTGGGCAGGTATATTGCAGATGATAAGCTATTGAAATGATAACACCCAAACCGTAAAATGCAGCATATTGTTGTACAAATGTTGTACGCTGATAAAAAATAGCCGCCTGCGAATGCTCGCAAACGGCTATAATACGTGGTCTGCCCGACGGGGGTCGAACCCACAGCCTTCAGAGTCGGAGTCTGACGCTCTATCCAGTTGAGCTACGGACAGGAAACCATATATTATTATACCCAATAATGGTTGTCCTGTCAAGGCGAAAAATGGGTCGGTGTGAATTTTTTACCGCAAAATGCGGGATCTGCCAACAAAACGTCACAGACAGCTCCTGAACTGAGTGGGAGTCTGACCGCAGCGCTCCTTGAACTGGCGCATAAAGCTGTATTCGCTGGAATATCCGCACCGCTCGGCTATTTCCTTTACGCTGAGGGTGGTGGATATGAGCAGGCGCTTTGCCAGCTCCAGCCTGCCGTTTATTATGTCCTGCTTTACGCCCACGCCGAATATCTTCTTGTAGGCGTGCTGGAAGCCCGAGCGGCTCATGTTCATCTCCGCAGCCATTTTATCCACGTCGTCGGCAATGTCGGGCATGGAGTAAAGGCGGCTTCTCAGGCGGATAAAGCTGCTGCTCTTGTCCGCATATATCTGTGAGTGGCGGTTGGAGGTGCTTATGAGCCTGCCAAGCTTCAGCAGGAATATTTCCGTAAATCTGCGTTCTATCTCCTCGTGATACGGCTCGTGGGAGTAATGCTCATATGCCATCAGCCGCACAAGCTGAGACAGCTCCTCAATATTTCCAAGGTAGAATATTTTGTCGGGGACAATGCCAAGCTCCGAAAAGCGCTCCTCGTCCCCTTCTTCAAAATCGAAATATATCCAGTCATCGGTGTAAACGCTGCCCTGACCGTAATATCTGCACGGCACGGCAGGAGAAAACATTACAAAGGAATTTTCCTTGACCTTGTGCTCGGTGCCGTCTATGATGAAAATGGACGGCTCCTTGATGAGCAGAAATAGCCGACAGCCGTTTCCGCCGGGGCGGTCCATGACAAAGTTATCGCTGTGGGAATAGTTATATCCTATGGAGCCTATTTTCATTCAAATGCCCCCTTGTCAAACCTTTATTGCAGGGCGGGAGGGCGCTCTTACTTCCATAGTGCCGTCCTCGGAGTAGAAAAAGACCGTCCGTCCGAAGTCAAGACCCGTCTGCTCTGCTACAATGGGTATCTTGCTGCTTTGGAGCGCCTGCTTTACTGCCGCAACATTCCGTTCGCCGATGCTGAAAACATCTGAGTCGCCGCTGAACATCTGCGCCCCGCCTGCTATTTTTGCGGTGATGCGGCGCTTTTTTGCCCCGTAGCTGCACATTTTCCTGATAAGCTCCGCAACGCCCGTGTCGGCATATCGGCGCATATTGTCATTTTCCGTCTGAGACTCGGCGCTGCTGGGGAGCATTATGTGAGCCATTCCCGCAATTTTCGCCTTGTGGTCATAAAGGCAGATGCCAACGCAGGAGCCAAGGGCATAGGTAGCCAGCACATCGGGATATTTCACCACATTCAGATCTGCTATGCCAACGTTGACCATTACCTGCACCACCTTTTGTGTTATAAGTTTTGTTATTGCTCCAGATATTCCGCCATACTTTTTCTCAGCTTTTCAACAGCCTTTGAATGTATCTGACAGACTCTTGATTCCGATATTTTAAGCACGTCCGCTATTTCCGAGTACCTCAGTTTTTCGTAATAATAAAGTGTTATGACTGTCCGCTCCTTGTCACTCAGCTGTTCTATTGCCTGAGCAAGGAGCTTTCTGCGCTCCTCCAGCATAAGTCGGCGTTCGGCCTCACTGAAACCGTCCTTTTGGTCATTCGGAGCTTCAAAGCCGCTGAACAGCAGCTCTTCAAAGGAAAGGGTATGGGAGGCGGCAGCCTTCAGCGCATAGCTGTCCAGCTTTTCCACTGTCATTCCCATATGATGCGCCAGTTCTTCCCTTGTAGGCTCACGGTCAAGCTGAGCGTAGAGCAGGGAAAAGGCATTGTCATATTCCTTTGCAAAGCGGCGCACCCCTCTGGGCACGCTGTCCATGCGGCGGATATAGTCTATTATAGCCCCCCTCACCTTGATGGAGGCATAAGTCTCAAACCGAACATTCTTTTCGGGCACAAATGACTCGGCGGCGGATATGAGCGCCAGCACCGCTTCATTTGATATATCATCCTCGTCCGTGAAGCGCAGGAACATATTTCTGGTGGAGATAACTGCATACCGCACAATGTGCATACTTTGCATAACAATTTCGTTGCGCACTGCCTTGTCACCTGTGCGGCGATAGGTGCAGAAAAGCTCCGACATATCGTCTGTACGCATATTATCCCTCCATTCCCGAAATACCTATATAAAACATTATAGCATAACTTTTAAAATATTTCTACAGGCTTTTGGGAAAAGGGCAGGCGTTGGATTTAGATATTTAAACGTTTAAATTGTTTGTTTTGCACAATACCATATATGCGGATAAAGCTTAATATACAAATCGGATAAAAAATGTAATATATAATTGTTTGTATAATATACTATATGTATTGAGAGCTTTTAATTATACAAATTATAATTTAGTATAATATGCTTACAATAATACTATAAGTATATTTGTCTTCTATAAAAATACCGCAGACCTTGCGGAATGCGGTATGTATTTTTACTTGAGAACATAAATGGTAACGTTCTTTGCGCCCCACTGAATGCAGTCGTTGTACTCGTCCATGAATAGGTCAACAACTATGTGACCCTGTCTTACGGAATAGCCTGTGTCTGCTGCGATGGCGTAGCCGTAAACCTCGCCGTCGTCCGCAACTATGTAAAGCTCGGAGCCGTAGGGGATAATGTTGGGGTCAACTGCCACATAGCCCTGGAAAACTGCCTTGCCTGTGGACATAAGCGCTCCGGGGTCTGCGGTGTATGCGCAGGACTTTCCGCTGATAGTATCAACATATTCAGTGGGAACACCGTTTTCGTCCAGTGTGAGCCAGTCGGGAACTTCAAATCTGGAAACTGCATTTACTGCTGCGGGAGCATCTGCAAAGGCTTCCTCTGTAACTGCGATATCTTCGGAAACTGTTGTAACAGCTTCGGTTTCGGGCTGGATAGGAGCTTCGGAGGACATTTCGGGAACTACTATCTTTACCTCTGCCTTGTCAGCCTTATGGGACTTGGGGCTTGACTTTGCGGAAACTGCCGGAACGCTTGCCTTTGCGCCCTCTGTGGAAACAAAAGAGCCTGTGGGAGCTTCCGAGTCCTCATCATCAAATATCTCTTCATCAAGATCATCGGAATCTGTGTCAGCAGTTTCTTCGGAAGTGGTAACTGCCTCGGTCTCTGCTATGTCAGAATCAACTTCACCGGAAGCAATTTCGGTAGATTCATCTGCCGATGTGCTTACTGCATCTTCATCTGTGCTAATATTCTTTTCCGAGGGGAAAGCCGCTACCTGAGCGGTAAGTGTCTCGGAAACCTCAATATCCTCAGCAGGCTCGTCAGCGATCTCAGTCTGAGCTGCAACTGTTTCTGTGGGGATAATATCTGTTTCAAAATCAACGGTCTCAGGCTCGCCTGCTCCTGCTGCGCCGATAACGGTGCAGAGTGCAAATACTGCTGCGGTCATGCCTGCTGCTATATATTTCTTTACGGAAGATCTTATTTTTGTCTGCCTTTCCGCTGTTATCTTAGAATTATCGTTCATAAAAAAGCTCCTTAATACTGGCGCTTGCCGGGCGCCGAAGATTACCACCTTTGTGAGATTTCAAGTCGGACTTTACGGAAAGTTTAAAACTCTCTATCCGCTGGACTGACTGCACGGAATTTCCCGACTGATTAAACATATCATACTTTCAAAAAGTTTCAAAACGGTTACAAAACCGATTACACTTGTAATTATAGCGTAATTTCTTGAAAGTGTCAAAGTAAAATCAAAGCGCAGATTTGTGCAGTTTGCTTAATAATTGTAGAAAATATTCACACAAACCTCGATTTTTCGAGCTTCTTTTGTTGTAACATGAACATTTGCCCCGATTTTTTGGGCATTTATCATAAATCAAAGAATTTGCATTTCAAAAAGGCTATAATACGTCAAGTATAAGGGTACTTTAGTAAACAATATCACATTTGTTAATCACTTTGTGCATGTTTATATACCGTATCTGCGACTGATATTCAACAAAACGCACAAATGCGCCAGATGATAAATAAGTTTTTGTGCAATGTGCTGATTTTGGCTCTATATGGCGCTGTAAGGGCTTTTGAGCAAAAAAATCAGCATATTTACTTGAAAAAAATTCCGCAACAGTATATAATAGTATCATGATGTATTGCTGCATTTTGCATACCCGCAGGTATGACACCCGCAGATATACTATTACAATATAAATATAAGGAGACTTCATTATGGATAAGAAAAAGGATCCCAGACTTGATAATGCCCGTATAATGATACGCACTGCCGCTCCTGTGGTGGCTGCACTGTTCCTGTTCCTTGTTTCCGCAGGATATATTGCTTACAGAATGATAAGCAACAGGAATTACAACGAGCGCTGGAAGGATTATGACGAGTGCGGACTGAGCTGATGAGTATGTATATTTATAACGCCCGTATTCTCCCCATGGACGGGGACGAGATCGGCTGCGGATATGTTCTTGTGGAAAACGGCAAGATCGCCGAAGTAGGCAAGGGTATGCCGCAGCACGTCAGAAAGTCCGATATCGACGCAGAGGGAAAGCTCCTTATGCCCGGATTTATTGATATCCACACCCATATGGGCTTTATCGGCGATGGCGCAGGGGAAGAGGGCATTGACGTAAACGAGGGCAGCGACCCTGTTATGCCCCAGCTGAGAGCTGTTGATGGGCTTAATTTCATGGACGGCTATTTTGCTGATGCGGTCAGCGCAGGCGTTACAAGCGTTGTAACAGGCGTTGGCTCCCTTAATCCCGTAGGTGGAGATATGGTTGCGCTCAAAACTGCCGCAAGGTGCCTTGATGAAGCACTCATAGGCACAGTGGGCATAAAATTTGCTCTGGGTGAGAACCCCAAGTCCTATTACACCGAGCGTGACGATGCTCCCCAGACAAGAATGGCAACAGCCGCTCTTATCCGTGAGGCGCTGGAAAAGGCACGCAGATATATGGTGCTCACCGAGCGTGCAGAGGAGCCTGAGGATCTGCCCGATTATGATATCAAGTGCGAAGCTCTTATACCATTATTAAAGGGAGAAGTCAAGGCACATATCCACTGCCACCGTGCGGACGATATCATGACCGCTCTCAGGATATGCAAGGAGTTCGGCTTGAAGCCGCTGCTCATTCACTGCACCGAGGGTCATCTCATAGCAGACCTGCTGGGCGAAGCTCATGCGGAGGCTGTGGTGGGGCCTATCATCTGCGACCGTGGAAAGCCCGAGCTTGCCCATGCAAGCCTTGAAAATGCAGGAAAATTGTGCGCTGCCGGGGTAAAGACCGCCATCTGCACCGATCACCCCGAAACGCCCATCAACTTCCTTACCGCAGGTGCGGCTTACTGCTGCAAGTACGGTATGCCTAAAAATGAGGCTCTCAAAGGGCTGACCATAACCGCTGCAGAGCTGGGCGGATTTGCTGACAGAACAGGCTCTGTTACCGTTGGCAAGGACGCTGACCTTATTCTGCTGGACGGCGACCCGTTTGAGATAATGACTAACGTTTGCATGACTATGATAAACGGAAAAATCGTTTTTGAAAGGAAATAAAATATGACCAAGCTTAAAAGGACTATTGCGCTCATATCCGCAGCGGCAATGTGCTGCTCTCTTGCAGCCTGCGGCGATGCGCAGAACGGTGAGGACAGCGAAAGTGAGGCTGAAACATCGGCAGTTTCCGTGTCCGATGCAGCCTCAAACGACGATGGCATAAAGGCTGTTTTCGGCGAGATAAGAACGGAATATAACACTAACCTTGACCTTTCCGACTATCCTCTTACCAAGTCGGACGTTCCTGCTGACTTCTCTCTGACCGTTGAGGCTGAGAGCGGAAAGCTGGAGGGAAATGCCAAGGCAAATGACTTCCCCGACGCATCTGGCGGTGCGTACGTCAATGGCGTAAACGTTGAGGGCGATGCTCTCACCATGACTGCCGATATCGAGTACAGCGGATTTTATGATATGAACTTCCTTACCATGGGCAGCGAGGGCAGAGTAAACAACGTTCTCGTTGACGGTATGAAGGTGGGCGATATCACTACCAATTCCCCTGCTGAGTTCGGCGACACACTTCTGAGCTACATCTATCTTGACAAGGGTACTCATGAGATAACCATTACCCCCAGCTGGGGATATGTGGATATCGACTGCCTTATCCTTACCGCTGCGGCAACTCCCATTACCGAGGATACATACAAGGTTGAACCCACTCTTGTAAATCCCAATGCCGATGAAAACACAAAGAGACTTTACAAGTTCCTCTGCGATATCTACGGCAAGTATTCCCTTGCGGGACAGTATGCCGATGAGGGACGTGCTTCCTCCGAGTATGAAAAGATAACCGCAAAGACAGGCAAAACCTTTGCAGTTCTGGGACTTGACATGGGAAACTACAGCCTTGGCAGCAAGGCTCACGGCGCTGAGTCAAAGACCGTTGAATACGCATACGACTGGTACAAGAATGCAGGCGGAATAGTTCAGCTCTGCTGGCACTGGACCACTCCCGAGGACTATGCCGTAAATGCAGGCGATCAGCCCTGGTACAGCTCTTTCTACAAGGAAGGCTCCAAGCTTGACCTTGACAAGATAATGAACGGCGAGGACGACGCTGCATATCAGCTGCTTATGGACGATATCGACAACATGGCAAACGAGCTGGCACGTCTCCGTGACGCAGGCGTTCCCGTTCTCTGGAGACCTCTCCACGAGGCGGCAGGCGGCTGGTTCTGGTGGGGCAACTGCGAGCCTGAGAGCTACAAGAAGCTCTGGAACGTAATGTACGACAAGATGACCAACGAGCATAACCTTACAAACCTTATCTGGGTATGGAACGGTCAGGACCCTGCATGGTACCCCGGCGATGAGACCGTTGATATCAACGGCTGGGATATCTACGCAGGCAACCACGTTGACTCCTCCCAGAGCGGACGTTTTGACGATATGGCAACAAACTACGGAACCAAGACCAAGCTTATCGCCCTCACCGAAAACGGCTGCGTAATGGATCCCGACAAGGTGTTCAACGACAACGCAAGATGGCTTTTCTGGGGCACTTGGAGCGATCCTTTTACCATGAAGCTGGGCGTTGTTATCAACGATGAATACACCACAGTCGAGCTGCTCACAAAGGCATACAACCACGAAAGAGTTCTTACTCTTGATGAGCTGCCCGACCTTCAGAATTATCCTCTTGACTAAGATCAAACGGCATTATGCCGAATAGAAAGGAAATTTGTTTGACGAATATTACAATGGATATAGCAGCAGGCCGGGAGGCTTGACTGTAAATCTCAGAACTGTTACTTAATACTAAGAACCAATTAAAAACTATACAAAAAATCGAGCATAATCTTGCGTATATGGATTATGCGAAGATTTTTTGTCTATAGTTTTATTGGTGATTAGTATATCAGCATACGTCATACGCCTCCCAAAGGATAATCTTTTGGAGGAAATATGAAGCATAATTCTAAAAATCACAAGGACTACCGACACGAAGCCTGCAATGAGACCTTTACCTGCAAGGTATGCGGCTGGATATGCTCCCCTCAGGGAGCGGGAACCGACCACCGCAACCACTGCCCCAACTGCCTTTCCAGTCTGCACGTCGATGACGAGCCCGGAGACAGAGCCTCCGACTGCGGAGGTATAATGGACGCAGTGGGAGTGTGGGTGCGCAAAAACGGCGAGTGGGCGCTGATACATCGCTGCCGCCGCTGCGGAAAGCTCAGCTCCAACCGAATTGCCGCTGACGACAATCCCGTGAAGCTGATGTCAATAGCCATGCGCCCCATTGCAGAGCCGCCCTTTCCCATTGAGCATATAAAGGAGCTGCAAAAGGCAGTCTTTGATGATGAAAAATAAAATTGTAAAAATCTCAAAAAGCCCTTGCAATTTGGGAAAAATACGTGTATAATGAAGATGTATTTGAATAGCTGTACACAAAACACGCCGACCGGACACAGTAAGCGGCAGCTTGCAGAGCCTTTTACAAGGTCTGCATACGCATTTTCAGAGAATGGGAGCCTTGGGCTGAAAGCTTCCTTTGCGTTTGCTTCCGATGAATTTCATCCGTGAGTGGCTGCTCTGAAATCACAGTAGGAGCGGACGGAAAAGCCCCGTTACGGCGGAGAGGATGCTTGTCCTTATTATGTACGGGTGGTTTGGGATAATATATCCCGTCCTGTCATAAGCCTTTGCGGCAATGCAGGACGGGATTTTTTGTTGTTAAAGCAGCAAAAAAGTACAGCAAAACAATTAATACTAAGCACCAATTAAAAACTATACAAAAAATTGAGCATAATCTTGCGTATATGGATTATGCGATGATTTTTTGTCTATAGTTTTATTGGTGATTAGTAAAAAATCATATAAAAAGAAAGGATCGAACTGAATGAAACAGCAGTTAGAGCAGATTCTGGCATCAGCTCAGAAAGAGCTGTCCGAATGCGGAGACCTTAAGGTAATGGAAGAGCTGAGAGTTAAGTTTCTCGGCAAAAAGGGCGAGCTTACCGCCATACTCAAGCAGATGGGCGGACTTTCCGCAGAGGAAAGACCCGTTATCGGTCAGCTTGCAAACAAGGTAAGAAGCGAGATCGAGGCTAAGATCACAGAAAAGGCAGAGGCTCTCAAATCTGAGGCAGCTGCAAATAAAATGGCTGCGGAGACCATCGACGTTACTCTCCCCGGCAAGGCTCCCGAAATTGGCAGACTTCACCCCCTCACAGCAGTGCTTGAAGAAGTAAAGGAAATATTCCTTGGCATGGGCTTTGATATTGTTGACGGCCCCGAGGTCGAGACCGACCATTACTGCTTTGAGGCGCTCAATATGCCTAAGCATCACCCTGCAAGAGATACGCAGGATACTTTCTACATCAACGACAATGTGGTTCTCAGAACTCAGACCTCCAGCGTACAGATACGTACCATGGAGCAGAGAAAGCCTCCTATCAGAATAATCTCCCCCGGCCGTGTTTACCGTTCCGATGCAGTTGACGCTACACATTCTCCTCTTTTCCACCAGATAGAGGGACTTGTTATCGACAAGGGCGTAACTCTCGGCGACCTGTACGGCACACTTGACCTGCTTATGAAGAAGCTTTACGGCAAGGATGCCAAGATACGTCTCCGTCCCCACCACTTCCCCTACACCGAACCCTCCGCAGAGGTTGACCTTGTTTGCTTCAACTGCGGCGGAAAGGGCTGCTCCATGTGCAAGGGCGAGGGATATGTTGAGCTTCTGGGCTCAGGCATGGTTCACCCCGAAGTCCTCAGAGGCTGCGGCATCGACCCCGAGGTTTACAGCGGCTTTGCTTTCGGTATCGGTCTGGAGCGTATCACCATGGGCAGATACAATATCAACGATATGAGAATGCTTTACGAGAATGATATGAGATTCTTGTCTCAGTTCTGATAAAATGGACAGTGCCGACAAAAACAGCCTGTTCGGGCAGTACAAAAAGCGCTTTAAATTTAAGCAGCGTTTGTGGAATATTCTGAGCATAGTCTATACGCTTATACTTATCCCGCTGCTCAGGTTCCTTGACGGCAGGGATTACAGCGTGGTCTGGCGGATAATTTCCGTTGTGACCACCGTGGCTCTTATCACGATGAATTTTATTCAGAGCAGGTCGATGAAAAGACAGCTTGAAGCGATATCGGAAGCATCTGCCGAAAAAATTGCAGCAGAGCTTGAACGTTGTGAGTGGTACAGAGTTTTCGCACTTACCTCAGAATATCTCTTCTCAAAGGAGGGGCTTATACTTCCCTACTACGAGATAATGGAGATCATCACAAACACCTATGTCGGTTCGCCCTCTGCCACAAATATGACTTTCAGAACAAGAAGCTTCGGCAGGATATATGTTCCCGTGGGACTGGGAAATATGGACGAAAGCTTTTATAAGCTGCTTTCAGAGAAATGCCCCAATGCGGAGCTTAAATTCCGTGTGAATTATCAGAAAGCGGATATGGAAGAGTATTATAATACATTAAAGGCAGGAAGCATTATCGTTATCAGAAAAAAATGAGGAGGAAATATATAAATGGATCTTTCAATGAAATGGCTCTCCGATTATGTTGATATCGGAGACATGAGCATAAAGGATTTCTGCCAGGGCATCACAATGAGCGGCTCCAAGGTAGAAAGCTACGAAACGGAGGGCAGCGAGATATCCAAGGTCGTTGTGGGAAAGATACTGGACGTTAAGCCCCACGAAAATTCCGACCACCTTGTTGTATGCCAGGTAGATGTGGGTGAGGCTGAGCCTGTTCAGATCGTTACAGGCGCACCCAATATCAGAGAAAATAACGTAGGCGATTTCGTTCCCGCTGCGCTGGACGGCTCCACCCTTCCCGGCGGCGTTAAGATAAAGAAGGGCAAGCTGAGAGGCGTTGCTTCCAACGGTATGCTCTGCTCACTGGGCGAGCTGGGACTTACTACCCACGACTTCCCCTATGCCATTGCTGACGGCATTTTCATCTTAAAGCAGGAGACCGAAAAGGCTCTTTATCCCGGTATGGATATCCACGAGGCTATCGACTTCGGCGATACCACAGTTGAGTTTGAGATAACCTCAAACCGCCCCGACTGTATGTCCGTTCTGGGCCTTGCAAGAGAGACTGCCGCTACCTTTGATCTTCCCCTTAACATCAAGGAGCCTGAGATAAAGGGCATCGGCGGAACTGCTGCCGATTATCTCAAAGTAAATATCGAGAACACCGAGCTTTGCTCACGCTATATCGCAGGCGTTGTAAAGAACGTAAAGATAGGCCCCTCTCCTCTGTGGATGAGAGAAAGACTTCGTGCCAGCGGCGTTCGCCCCATCAACAACTTTGTTGATATCACAAACTTTGTAATGCTGGAATACGGTCACCCCATGCACGCATTTGATATCCGCTACATCGAGGGCGGCTCCATCAACATCAGAAATGCCGCAGAGGGCGAGAAGATAACCACTCTTGACGGCGTTGAGAGAGAGCTTTCCCCCAAGATGCTGGTAATTGCCGACAGCAAGAAGCCCGTTGCCGTTGCAGGCGTTATGGGCGGCGAATACAGCGGAATCATGGACGACACAACTGACGTTGTATTCGAGGCTGCGTGCTTTGACGGCGCAAGCGTAAGAACCACTGCAAAGGCTCTGGGCATGAGAACAGACGCTTCCGCACGTTTTGAAAAGGGTCTTGACCCCAGAATGTGTATGCCTGCCATCAAGAGAGCGCTGGAGCTGGTTGAAGAGCTGGGCTGCGGCGAGGTCGTTACCGAGCTTATTGATTGCGATACCCACAAGGACACTCAGAAAAAGGCTCCCTTTGACGCAAAGTGGATAAACAACTTCCTTGGCACAGATATTTCCGAGGAGGATATGATAAAATACCTCAAGAAGCTTGAAATTGAAGTTAAGGACGGCTGGGCATATGCTCCCGCTTACAGAATAGATATCGAGTACAAGAACGACCTTGCAGAAGAGATAGCACGTCTTTACGGCTACAACAATATCCCTCAGACCATTATCAGAGGTATTGCCAGCGGTGAGCTGACCCCTGCACAGAAGTTCACCAGAAAGGCAATGAATACTGCCGTTGCTCTGGGCGCTTACGAGATAACCACATTCTCCTTTATCTCCCCCAAGTATTTCGACAAGATAAGACTTCCCAAGGACAGCAAGCTTAGAAATACTGTTGTTATCACAAACCCTCTGGGCGAGGATACCTCTGTTATGAGAACATCTCTCCTGCCCTCTATGTGCGAGATAATGGCTTCCAACTACAATAACAGAAACGCAAGCGTTTGCCTCTTTGAAATGGGCAACGAATATCTCCCCAAGGGCGGCGAACTGCCTGAGGAGCCTGCAAGAATGTGCTTCGGTATGTACGGCGCACAGTACGATTTCTACAGCATGAAGGGCATTATCGAAAAGCTCCTTGACACACTGGGAATCGTAGGCGCTGAGTATGAGCCTTGCAAGGGAACCTCCGAGAACTTCGGCGAAGCTCCCGCATTCCACCCCGGCAGATGCGCAGAGGTATTCAAGGACGGCGTTGCCATCGGTATCTTCGGCGAGCTTCACCCCGAAACTCTCGAAAACTACGGCATCGGCGTAAAGGCATATGCCGCAAAGCTCAATCTCCCCGAGATGATGGCCGCTTCCATTCAGAAGGTATATAAGCCCCTGCCCAAGTACCCCGCTACCACCCGTGACCTTGCAGTTGTATGCGATGAGGATATCCCCGTTGCTCACCTTGAAAAGGCAATTTCCGAGGGCGTTGGCAAGATACTCGAAAGCGTAAAGCTCTTCGATATCTACAAGGGCAAGCAGATAGCCGACGGCAAGAAGTCTGCCGCATTCAGCATTGTAATGCGTTCTCACGACGGTACTCTTACCGACGAGCAGGCTGACGCAGCTGTCAAGAAGGCGCTGAAGAAGCTCTCCGAGCTGGGTGCTGAGATAAGAAGCTGATAAATGATCACAGCATATCCGAAAGAGCTGTTGCACAAGATGCAGCAGCTCTTTTGTATTATAGCATATGTTTATTTTTCACTTCCTATTGCAAAAAAGGCGGATTTGTACTATAATAAAAAGAGCAATACGTAAATAAATACACGGAGGAATTTAATATGAACTGGACAGAAGTAAATGTTTATACCACCACCGAAGGTATCGAGCCTGTCTGCGGCAGACTGCTTGGCGTAGGCGTTACAGGCTTTGCTATAAAGGATGCTAAGGATTTTGAGGACTTCCTCAACGACAAAACAGGCAACTGGGATTATATCGACGATGACCTTATGGACCTGAAAAACTGTGAGACCTGCGTAACATTCTATCTTGCGGATAATTCTCAGGGGGCAGATATGCTGGCTATGGTAAGGAGCGAGATGGCTGAGCTTGCCGCTCTTGACACCGAAAAGAAGTTCGGCCGCCTTGTCTGTGAGCTTTCCAACGTCCGTGAAGAGGACTGGGCTAACAACTGGAAGCAGTATTTCAAGCCCCTTAAAGTGGGCGACAAGCTCGTTGTAAAGCCCTCATGGGAGCCTCTGGAGGAGACCGACAGGACTGTGCTTGAAATAGACCCCGAGTCCTCCTTCGGAACAGGTCAGCACAACACCACTCAGCTTTGCCTTGAGCTGCTTGAAAAAACACTTCACGAGAATGACAAGGTGCTTGACCTTGGCTGCGGAAGCGGTATCCTTTCCATTGCGGCTCTTCTGCTTGGTGCGGACAATGCCTGCGCTGTTGATATCGACCTTAACAGCGTGAAGATTGCAAAGCAGAATGCGGAAAAGAACCACATCACTCCCGACAAGTACGTTACCTATGCGGGCAACATCATTGGCGATGAGGAGCTGCGCAAAAAGATAGGCGGCGGATATAACCTTATCACCGCAAATATCGTTGCGGACGTGCTTATTGCCATGGCTCCCCTGTTCGGCGACTTCCTGGTTCCCATGGGAACCGTGATCATCTCGGGAATCATCATCGAGCGCTGCGACGAGGTAATGGCTGCTATGGAAAAGGCAGGCTTCAAGCGCACAGAGCTCAGGGAATCGGGCGGCTGGGCTGCGGCTTCCTTTGTAAAATAATTGCTTATCAGACAGAATGTTTTGCGGAAAGGCTGACCGATATGAATATCATCTACACCTCTGAAAACAAAATTTACAGCTTTGAAAACTCAAACAAGAGCGAAATTCCCTGCGGGCGTGTTATAAAATATAAGGAGACCCTTGACAGTATCCGCAGGAGAAGCGAGTGGAAAACCACAGGCTCGGGTGCAATGTTCACAGGCACGGCAATGAAAGCGGAGACTATTGAAATGCCTGCGAGAATAACGGGGCTTGCCTGCTGCGGCGACAAAGACGGAGGGCTTATCTACGGCATTCAGCTGGACGGCTCTTCTTCCCTTTACCGCCGCAGCACCGACCGCACGGATATGAACGAGGGGCTTATACTTTCGGGCAACGACATAAGCTTCGGCGCATTTGATTTCCTTGACGGCAAGCTGGCGGTGAGCATTGGCAGCTCAATGCACCTGCATATCGGCGTGATGGAGCCGCCTTCTTCCGCATATGAGGAGTTCACCGACGGCGACACCATTGAGGAAGACCCTTACTGGAGCCGATTTAACAAGGGCAGGATATATTTCTCCACCGCAGGCTACGGCAGAGACGCAAACGGCGTTATCGGCGGCATTTCTCCCAGAAGCGGTGCATATCTTGACACTGTTACCCGTGAGATGGAGGAGTTCCTCACCGACCCAAAGTATGATTATTACAAGATAAAAGATGATAAATACGGCAACATCTACTACATACGTCAGCCATACGGCGGTGAAAAAAGCAGGGACGGCATCAAGTTCACCGACGTGCTTTTCTTCCCCGTAAGGCTGCTGAAAGGTCTTTTCGGCTGGCTGAACTTTATGTGTACCATATGGGGCGGCGAACCGCTGAAAAGCGGCGGCTCGGGTCTGCCGAACAATGAAAAGACAAAGGAACGCAGCGCCAAGGACATCATCATCGACGGAAATGTTATAAAAGCCAAGGAGATAGCCAAGGCTGAGGACGCAAAGGACGGCGAGCTTTCGGGCTTTATGCCCCTGAGCCGGGTGCTTGTGAAGCGTGAGGCTGACGGCACCGAGACCGTGCTGAAAAAGGGCGTGCTTGACTACTCCCTGTGCGATGAGGGTATCCTTATCTCCAACGGCAGGCAGATAACCTTGCTTGCCGACGGAAACGAGACCCTTGTGACAAAGGCTTACCTTGCCCGCAATTTGCAGGCAGGAATGTCAGAAAATAAATGATTTTGTGTTGAAAGAGTTTTGTCATGGAAATAAAGACCATTAAAATAGGAGACGTGGAGATAAAGCAGACTGCCGCACTTGCGCCTATGGCATCGGTGGCGGACAGGGCTTATCGGCTGGTGTGCAAGGAGCACGGAGCGGCATACATGGTCTCCGAAATGATATCCGCCAAGGGACTTTGCTACAGCGACCGCAAGACCGAAGAGCTTTGCACCGTTGATGACAGGGAGCGTCCGTATGCCTTGCAGATATTCGGCGAGGAGCCTGATTTCTGCGCCAGAGCGGCGGCAATGCTTATGAAATACAAGCCCGATATCCTTGATATCAACATGGGCTGCCCTGTTCCGAAGATAGCAGGCAACGGCAGCGGAAGCGCTCTTATGAAGGATATTGACAGGGCATATGCCATTACAAAGGCAGTTGTTGCCGCAAGCAATGTGCCTGTTACGGTGAAGTTCCGCTCGGGCTGGGACGAAAATTCCATAAACGCTCCCGAGTTTGCAAAGGCTATGGAAGCTGCGGGGGCAATGGGGCTTACCGTTCACGGCAGGACAAAAACTCAGATGTACCACGGCAAAGCCGACCGTGATATCATAAGGCAGGTCAAGGCGGCTGTAAAAATTCCCGTTATCGGCAACGGCGATATCGACTGCGCCGAAAGTGCTGCCGATATGTACCGCCTGACAGGCTGCGACCTTGTTATGGTTGGCAGGGGAAGCTACGGCAATCCGTGGATATTTTCCCAGATAGAAAGCTATTTTGAAAATGGCATTATCCCCCCCGAGCCTACGCTGGAAGAACGTCTGGAAGCTATGTATCATCAGACGGAGCTTGCGGTGAGCTTCAAGAGTGAGCATACTGCCATGGCGGAAGCCCGACGGGAATGTGCCTTCTATCTCAAGGGCATAAAGGGAGCGGCTTCCTATCGCAGCCGATGCGGCAGTCTTGCTTCCCTTGCAGACTTAAAAGCACTTATTGAAGAAATTCGCAAAGCAGAAGGTATTTGCTGATATGTTCTTGCAGAACAATTTCTGCTTTTGAAAAATATCGGCACACGGCTCACATATCTTCATGCAGTAAAAAAGGAAATGGTAATATGAACATTATCAGAGCTGAAAAAAAGTATATCGGTCAGATGACGGAAATCGAAAAGGAATGCTTCACTGACCCATGGTCGGAGGCGGCGTTTGAAAGCTCTGTCGGTTCACAGGCGGAGATTATCCTTGCCGCTGAGGAGAACGGAAAAATTGCGGGATATATCATCGGCAACTGCGACGGTCATCAGGGATATATCGAAAATTTTGCTGTAAGCCCACATATGCGCAGAAAGGGTATCGGCGACAGTCTGCTTGAAGCGTTCATATGCGCTTTGCCCGACACGGCGGAGGAGATAGCGCTGGAAGTGCGTGAGTCCAACGCCCCCGCCATTGCAATATACAAGAAAAACGGCTTTGAAAGCGTTGGTATCAGGAAGAATTTCTACTCCGACCCCAAGGAGAACGGAATAGTTATGATACGCAGGATAGAGAGGGATCAGGATGAGTGTTAAGATCTTAGGAATAGAGTCCTCATGCGACGAAACGGCAGCTTCCGTTTCGCTGGACGGACGCACTATTCTTTCAAATATCGTGGCTTCACAGGTGGAGGAGCACAAAAAGTTCGGCGGAGTTGTGCCCGAGATAGCTTCAAGGCGGCACTGCGAAAATATCCTTGACACGGTGCGCATGGCGCTGGACGAGGCTCACTGCACCCTTGATGACCTTGACGGCATTGCGGTAACATATGCTCCGGGACTTATCGGAGCGCTGCTGGTGGGAACAAGCTTTGCAAAGGGACTGGCAATGGCGCTTGACAAGCCCCTTATCCCCGTTCATCATATTGCAGGGCATATTGCCACAAACTACATCGCCCACCCCGAGTTGGAGCCGCCATATCTGTGCCTTGTGGCAAGCGGCGGTCATTCCCACATCGTCGAGGTGCTGAGCTATACCAAGTTCAGGGTAATCGGCAGGACAAGAGACGATGCGGCAGGAGAGGCGTTTGATAAGTGCGCAAGAGTTCTGGGATATCCATACCCCGGCGGAGTTCATGTGGATAAGGCAGCACAGCTGGGCGACCCCAACAAATATCATCTGCCAATACCAAGGGTAACGGGCAGCGAGTTTGATTTTTCGTTCAGCGGACTTAAAACAGCTGTCATAAACCTTGCCCATAACGCCGAGCAAAAGGGCGAGGAGCTTGACAAGAACAGCCTTGCGGCATCATTCCAGAAAACGGCTTCCGAAATGCTTGTCAGCAGGACTATCGCAGCGGCAAAGGCGCTGGGCTATAAGACAGTTGCCCTTGCAGGCGGAGTTTCCGCAAACTCAGGCGTAAGAGGACTGCTGGAAAAGGAGTGCAAAAAACGTGGATTTTCCGTTTATATGCCTCCCCTTTACCTTTGCGGCGACAACGGCGCAATGATATCCTGTCAGGGCTATTATGATTATATGGCAGGCAAGCGTGGGGACGAGAGCCTTAATGCCATAGCAACGCTCAGTCTGGAAGATATATAAACAAAATGTTAAATTTGAAATAAATGTTGAAATTTGTAACAATATGTGATAAAATATTGTTATAAGATTATCAATCTTTTAAGAGAAAAATGGGAGAAATATGGGGGTAAATATGAAAAGCTCATTTAAAAAAGCAGCGGCGGCAGTATGCTCCGCAGCAATGGCGCTGTTTATGACAGGCTGTATGCACATCGGCATCGACATTACGGTAAATCCCGACGGAACAGCAAATGCGGTGGGCAGATATGCCGTTCAGAAGGATTATTACAGCGATGAGATGTTTGAAGGTACCGAGCACGAGATACAGACCTTTACCATCGACGGCGACGAGTATCTGGGCTATGAATATACCAGCGATTATGCCACATACGGCGAGCTTGCCGAGGATATGACCAATCCCAGCGAGCAGGGCGACACCATTTTCAATGAGTTCTCTGTTGTAAAGAGCGGCAATCCCTTTGTGCGCACCTATACCTTTAACGGCGTGTTTGCAAACCTGCTTGGCGAGGAAATGGCAGAAGAGGGCGAGGACGCAGCTCAGTATGAGGAAATGGCAAACTCAATGTTCAAAATCGGCTTCACAATGAAGCTCCCCGGCAAGGTTAAGTCCTGCACAGGCGGAACTGTGGGCGATGACGGCGTGATAACCTTTGAAATAAGCCCCTGTGCCGAGACAGTTTGCTCTGCGGTATCGCAGGAGGTAAATATTCCTCTCATTGCGGGAACTGCGGCGGCAGTTGGCGTTATAATCGCAGTTATTGCAGTCGTGGCTGTAAAGTCAAAGAAAAAGCCCGAGGAAAAAAGCCCCGAGCCTATCACCGATCCAGATGATGAGATAATTGAATAAGCAAAATGAGCTGTTGCACAAAGATGCAGCAGCTCATTTTTTATATAGTGCAGTATAATGGCAAATCCGCACAAATAAGCGCAAAGGTAAAGGGTTTGGGTCAAGCCTTTTTCCCGAAAGGCTTGCGGGTGTCCAGAGGGCAGAGCCCTTTGGTCGTCCTCCGCAGAGGACGAAATCCGTTCGTTAACGGTAAAAGCAATTAAGCTATAGCGTGCAAATTATAAATTCTAATAAGCCGCCTGCGCATTGAGTTCAAAGCCCTGCAAATAAATATTTTCTATCAATATAAGCAAAAAAATATTAAAGTGCAGGCGGATTGAAACCAAGAGCCGTTCCGTCAGGAACGGCGATTTTGGTTTCCGCCGTAAGGCGCAGGTACGGACAAATCAACATAAGTCACAAGCACAAGAAAGAATTTTATGTATTCACGCTTGTTTCAGCCGATGTGGGAACAGTAGTCTCAGCAGGTTCATGTGCCTCGGTATGAGTTGTATGCGCAGTTGAAACGGTGGCTTCCGTGACACTTTCAACAGCAGTTGTTGAAAGTCCGGTTGATACAGATGTTGTGATAGTTGTTGTAACGGCAGTTGTCTCGGCTGTAGTCTCAGCAGATGTCTGAATTTCCGTTTCACCGATTGTTGTGGAAGTTGTTTCCAAAGGAGTTTCGGATATCTCCCCTGCTGTGAAATTTGAGAAGCTTACGGTCATTTTGGGCTGACCTGTTGCCAGCGATACGGGAACTCCGCAGCTGTCAAAAATGATAGTGCAGCCGTCACCAGAATATACCCAGCCGCCGTCTTCCCCTGCTGAAAGAGAAGTGCTCTCCAGCTGAGCCGCCGCATTGTCCATGGCAGAGAAAAAAGCCGTCAGGGGAGATGAATCGGGCAGAGATGAGGTCTGCACATCAAAGGTAAGATCGCCCAGATGCGAGGTGAGAACATCGTCCGCCGAAGATACGGTAAGCCCCGCTATGGTCTCGGGAGAGGTTATCTCCATGCTCCAGAAGCCGCTTCCCAGCCGCTTTGTCTGCCCCGAAAAGGTAAATTCCGTTTCGCTTTCCGCATTCTCCCCCGGGGGGATTATGTAGGCAGTCACAGAGCAGTCGGCGGTGAAGCCGCCTGTTATCTGCGGCTGCGGTGGCGAGGAAAGCACCTCCGCTGCCGAACAGCCTGTGGCTGTAACGCACATCATAACAGTTATCATACCCATGAGCTTTTTCATATACCCATTCCTTTCACGGTTGGATTTCGTCCCCTTCCGAGCCGTGATACGTATCGCTGCTCGCTACCTGCGGTATTCGGCACTGAATCGGCACATTTTTTCGGGACGTATTTGCTTGAACGCAAAAGGAAGCTGTGCGATAACGTCCGTGGGCAGCATTCCGCTCATGGAAAGCTTTTCGGCAGCCATATCGGCGGCAATGCCGAAAATATGCACTGCGGCGCACACGCACTCATACAGCCTTTCCCCACGGTTCATGGAGCATATGCCTGAGATGATGCCCGTGAGCACATCTCCGCTGCCTCCTCTGGAAAGTCCGCCGTTGCCGCTGTAGGAAGCACAGCGCTTTTTGGGGGAGACGATATATGTGGGAACGCCCTTGGCAACTACCACAGCGCCTGTTTTCTCACTGAGAGCCGCAGCGGCGGAAAGCCTGTCTGCCATTACCTCGGCAGCAGTCATACCCAGCAGGCGGGCAAGCTCGCCGACGTGCGGAGTAAGCACAGCTTTGCAGTTTGCATTTCTGATAATATCTATGCTGTCGGCGATGCAGTTTAGACCATCGGCATCAAGAATGAGGGGAATATTTTTTTCGCCGCAGAAGCTTATCATTCCACGTACCAGCTCTTTGGTGTCATCGCAGCAGGAAAGACCGCTGCCCATGGCAATGACGGTCATATTTTCGGCAGCTGAGCATAATTTTGTCAGCCCGTCCGAGGATATGGCTCCGCTTTCGTTTGCCGAAAGAGTGCAGAAAGTGGCTTCGTATATTCCTGCCGCCGCACGGTCGATAACAGCGGGGACGGAAGCCAGCTTTACCAGTCCCGCACCGCTCCTGAGGGCAGCTTTCAGGTTCATGGCAGCCGCACCGCTCATATTTTCCGAGCCTGCGATTATAAGCAGCCTGCCGAAAGTTCCCTTGTGGCAGCTTTGTCCCCTTGCGGGAACGCATTTCTCCGCCATAGCATCGGTCATCATAATGGGAGCGCCCGTATTTTCAAAGCAGCTTTCGGTAATGCCTATCTCACGGACAATTATTTTACCGCAGCTTATTTGTGCGGGCAAAAGGGTCATGCCTATCTTTGGAGCGCCGAATGTGACGGTAAGGTCACACATAAGCGTTCCTGCCGATACTTTTCCCGTTACGCTGTCAGCCCCCGAGGGGATATCTGCCGCAAGGATAAAGCTGTCATTTGATATTCTTGAAAACAGGCTGATAATATCGGCGGATAGCTCTCCGTGGAAGCCTGTGCCGAAAACTGCGTCAACAACAGCGTCATATCTGTCGGATATCCGTTCATCGTCCGTGTCGAGGAATGTTATTTTGCTGTGGGCTATCTTTGCGTATTCCTCCAGCGCAATTCCGCTTTTGGGAGCGCCGCAGGGCAGGGTAACAAAAACCCGGGCGCCCATATCTGCAATGAGACGTGCCATAACAAAGCCGTCACCGCCGTTGTTGCCTCTGCCGCATATTATGAGCACACGGCTGTCAGCATTTATATCAACACACCTGCAAAGCTCTTGGACAGCGGCGGCGCCTGCATTTTCCATCAGCCCGATGTAGGTCTCGCCTGCGGCAACGGCATTTGCCTCGGCGGCTTTCATTTGTGAGGGGGTGGCGAGGTACATATTTGCCATTTTAGCTTACTCCTTTACAAATCAGTTCCATGTCTTTTTCTTGAGTTGCTCCGCTATCTTCTCGGTATTGGGAAGTTCTGTGGTTCCAAGTATTTGTGTAAGGTCAAAAACACGTCCGCCCATTGGTGCGCCCTGCGTAATTTTTCTGAAATCTGTCTGGAAGTATTTTTCAACAAAATAAATTCGGTGCGGTTCAGTTATAGAATATTTGGCAGCTGCATCAAAAATAAGTGCTTTTTGTTCTTCTGTGAGCTTTCCCTTTTGAACCGCAAATTTTTCATCATCATCAGGTGAGAAAATGATTATTGAAGATATTTTGCCTATTGCGCACATACTTTTGTTTCGGTATAATCCGATATAATCTGTGCTCCTGAAATTTACGCTGCTTCTGACCCAATACATATTGTGGACGAAATTATATTCAAAGGTTGCGTTGGAAAGCTGCATTCTTACATATTTCCATGAGTCGGAAGAAATTATCAGCTTGTCGGTGTTGCAGTAATCAATGTAATCCTCGAGAACGCTCTGCATATCATAATCCCTGTCGTCAATTACGTCGCTGACAGCGTTTGCAAGCTCTTCAAAGGTGGTGTTTATGTGCATGATGCAGCAGGAGTTTGCTCTGTTATATTCAGCAAGCTCAGTTTCAAATTCACTTTTGGTCTTATCATTCATTAGAACAGGTGCAAGGGTGAGCAGCACTTTGTATTTTTCGTTTGAGAATGAGCCAAGGTGATGGATAAGCTGGTCGGTGTGAAACCAGTCAGACATTTTAGTCTCCACAACTATTTTAAAGCTTTCCTGAGATATGATAGCATCGGGAATGCTTTCATTATTTTTCTTCTGGAGCGTAAATGAAATTTCAGGTTCAAAGCTGTCGGAAAAATACTGTGATTTTAAAAAACTGAAAAATTTGTCTGAGGAATACGAGTACAGTCGAGAAAGCAAAAGCATTGTATTGGCAGTAGCAACATTCTCTTTTGAGTGGTATCGCTGAAAATAATGTATTTTCATATCATCACTCCTTATCCTTTATATTATTCTCGTAATTTTCAAAGCTTTTTCCCGCCCAGCCGTCTATCTTTCCACGGCGCATGGCACCGAAAATGCGCTCGGTAACGCCCTTGTTGGTCTTTTCAAGCTCTGCCAGAAGCTCCTTTGTTCTCTGGCGGGAGGTGTGACCGTCAGCGGGACATTTTGATTTTACCACATTAAGGTCAAGCCGCCTTGCTGCACGTATTACCTCCTTTTCGGGAGCCATGACCATAGGGCGTATCTGCACCAGTCCGCAGCGGGCAAGGTGAGTAACGGGAGAAAAGCAGCCTATACGACCCTCGTTAAGCAGGTTCATCATAAAGGTCTCCACCGCATCGTCAAAGTGATGACCCAGCGCTATCTTGTTGCAGCCTGCGTCCTTAGCGGCGTTATGGAGAGCGCCCCGGCGGAGCTTTGCGCACAGGCTGCAGGGGTTCAGCTCTTTGCGGATATCAAAAACTATCTGCCCGATGTCCGTGGGGATAAGGCGGTATTCAACTCCCGCCTCGCTGCACATCTGAGCCACGCTGCTGTAGTCCCCCTCCACGCCGCCGAAGCGTGGGTCAAGGGTAATGGCGACCACATCGTAATCGATGCCGATGAACCGCCTCAGCTCGATAAGCCCTTTAAGCAGCACAAGGCTGTCCTTGCCGCCCGAAACGCCTACGGCGATCCTGTCGCCGTCCTGTATCATGTCAAACTCCTGAATAGTCTTTCTCATATATCCAAGCATTTTCTGCATTATCCGCACCTCTTTCTATGTGATATTATAGCATAACAGGCGGAGCAAATCAAGAAAAACAGAGCCTTATACTAAGAACCCGTCTTCACAAGCATATGCGCACGTCTTTTCGGCAAATTTTGCCGC
>OJNY01000076.1_pt1 | contig 68322 bp, 46 predicted proteins | sample 1597931 | NCBI WGS metagenome assembly OJNY01 (sample SAMN01915209, study PRJEB22387) | human gut metagenome | isolation source: stool | host: Homo sapiens | place: USA
CTATAAAGAATTATTTTAAATATTCCTATCGCAAACTAAAGTCTTGCTTTTTCTTCTTGGGCTGCGCTTTTACCTTTATATCGACTCATTGTCGAATTAAATGAATAGCGTATAGTAAAGCGGATGGCTTGAGAATCGCTGTAATTCCATTTGTTGAGCACCATTTGCCGTCCGTAAGTTCTCATGGAATTTCTTGCCGTTTTGAAAATGTCGGTAGCATTTATCTGGAAATACCAGCCGTTATGGGTCTTTGTCACTCCGAGGTTTATTTGCCATGACGGTTTCATCGTCACAATGTCCATGTCGCCGTAAGTGCGGCAAAGCACATCGCCGGTTGCAGTGAATCCATTACCGAGATTTATGCTGTTATAGAAGTTTATGAACAACAGAGGATTATTCAGGTGCTTATTCCCGCTAATTGACGGAGTCGACAATCGCTGCCCGAGAAGATTAAATCTCAGTCTTGGGGACCATGCGGAAATCCTTGGGGAAAGCGACAAAACAATGCTGTAGTTGGATACGTGATCATAATTGGTAAATGTCATGAGATTGATCGGTTCGTTCTCCTTATAAGCATCCACCACTCCTATTATGGCATTGCTTATATACTGATAGCTCGCCGAAAAGAATATCCATTTGTAAAGTCCTGCAAGTGAAATATCGTGGTTAAGTTCAGGTCGCAGGAATGGATTGCCGGTTTCGTATGTATAGCGGTCATCGTATTGGATGCTACTGTTTAACTGGTCATATCTCGGTCGCTTGGTCTTTGCGCTATACGACAAAGTGAAATTTACTTTAGATATTGGAAATGAGAAATCTATGCTTGGGCATAAACGATTATATTCACGACTTTGCCCCGGGATGTAGATATTTTGCTGATAATAATCAGAATTTGTATGCTCATATCTAAGACTTCCATAGAATTCGAGTTCCTTTACCGGAATGGTAATTCCTACGAATGCGGCTATGGTCTGTTCTTTTATGCGGTCTTGAGCATCCGAAAGTGAACTATTGGTATTCCAATAGTTGTCTTTACGGTCTGTCCATGTATAATCATAACCTCCTTCAATTGTGTTAGATGCAACTTTATATTCAACTATACCTTTCGATGCAAACAGAGTAGAGTTGATTTTATTGTTGCTATGAATGTCTTTTGCCGCGCCTGCGGAGTTCGTTTCTAATATGCTTTGTGAAGCAGTATTCCGATTGGAATAAAAATCATTGTTTACAGCAACTGATACTTTTCCAAACGTTCCGCTATAATAAGCGTTCACAATGTTTGTGGGAAAGTTTCTCCTTTTCCAATTAGTATCATAGTCAGTGTATGATGTCTCTATCCCATTAATTTTCTCATTTTCATGGGTTATCCATACTGAGGGATTAGAGGGAATGCCCTGAAACTCATATCTTATGCCGAGAGAATGTTTGGCTGATATTCTCCAGTTTATGCCTCCTGCGAAATTATATGATGTGCTTTTGGGTCTTATGGATATATCCGATAGCAGATTGTAGGTATTTCCTCCGGATACGATTGTCATGTCGTTTTGTTGCGATTGATACCGACAGGCATACTCAAAAGCTAATTGAGAAAAAATATCCACATTGCCGATACGATAATTTAATGAAGCATTATCAGACTGTTGCAAATAACGGGCAATTCTTATGCCGCCATTTACAGTGCCGCTAAGACCATCTCCTTGCTTTCTGATTGTCTTAACCAATATTACCGACCTCACTTCTGCCCCATATTTAGCACCGGGATTACTTAAAACCTCAATTTTTTTGATTTCGTTTGATGACAAAGAGTATAACTCGTTGTAGTTATTAAGTTTTCGGCCATTGACATATATTTCGGGCACACCTTTGCCGAAAACCTCGATTATCCCATCGTATGACCTTACGCCGGGTTGCTGCGCGATTACATCCATTGCATTCCCCAAAAGGCTGAGAGTGGTATTCTGTACTTTCGTTGAAATGCCCCCGGCAATTATCTTGTGAGAAGGGAGATTGCCAAAAACAACAACTTCTTCCAAAATGCTGTCTTTAGGTTCAAGTACAACCAATATATCTTGGTCGGTTTCAGAGATGTTGCGGATGAACTCGTTAAATCCGATGATGGAAACCCTCAACCTGTTTGATGAAGGCAAATTTTCGCTAAATGAGAAATGCCCTTCATTATCCGACACTGTCCCGGCAACAAACAAGGTATCTTGCCAGAGAGTTACATTGGCATAGCCGATAGGATTGTCTTGAGAATCCCTGACTGTACCCTTGATTGCGGCATGGCTTGTATATGAAATTGCCATGCAGAGAAGAAATGTTATAAGATGCTTCATGCTCTGATTTTTTTGGCAAAGTTGTGCCGCATTATTGCGAATGCCTAAAAATCAGCCTTTCAGATTCGTTACAATTCCTAGAAACCGTTTCACAAACGTTTCATTCGGTTGTGTAAACCGATGTGTTTCAGTTACCTGATTCTCCGAACACCCTTTGGAACATTGTGGCTGAAAGTTTCCCTTTCAACCTTGATTTCCGTGTTCGTAGAGCACCTTCTGAAGCCCCCATACATCTTGAGATAGTCTTGGCATTGAAGTTCAGCAGGGATAACAGACACAATATAATATCTTCAAGATTGAGCTTCCCTCCATCATTTTTCAGGTCTATTATAAAATCAGAGAAGCTCTCTAACAGTTTTTCTTGAATGTAAGCTCGTGTCTTTAATGGAAGAAATGCCTCTGAGTTCTTTTCTGTTTCTACCTTTTGAAGTCTGGCATAGTAGCCTGTGTTTCTAAATCGAGTCAGACACAACTGCAAACGCTTGGAAATAATGGCTTGTAGGGCATCTTTATCAACGGGGGTGTCAGATGCCTCAATAACAATTTGTGATACTCGTTCTCTATCAATCTCTTGTTGCAATCGTTTGTATCGTTTATGCCAATGATAATATAGACTGAATATGATTAACACCGACATAAGGGCAAGTGCCATCAGCCACATGAGAATCCGTTGCCTTTCTATTTTTTGCCCCAGAAGATCCGTTTCCAACTTTGTGTTGGTTTCAAGTCGTTCACTCGACAGGCGTTGCTCAAGATTCTTTATCTCTGAGATAGAATCGTTTGTGGTTACTCCGTCAGTTGGATTGATGGGCATGTTTTTGCCGTAACTGAGACACCCTTTTAGCAATCGTAGATTATTAAATGTGTTTATCGAATATTTATCAGGATGCCTGCTATACAATGATTCGGCTCGTTGTAATGAAATATATGCAGAGTCAAGCGAACCATTATTCAAATATAGGAAACCAAAAGTGATATGTTTTCCTAATGATTCGGATTTAATAGAAGAAAGAAATTGTTTGCTTTTGATAGGGTTGGCTCCCGGTGTAGCTGCATAATTGAGAGCATAACCGGTATATGCAGGGTTATCCGGATTTATAAGTTCGAGAGCTTGCTCTATATATGACAGGCATGAATCGTTTTTGCCAGTAAATGAATACAACACTCCAATGTCATGTAGTGTCCGGGCTTTATCGTTTGCTGTAGTGGCATATCTATATGCTTGTTGGGAAATGCTTAAAGCCTTATGGTAATTCTTGTTTACGGAAGGCTTGGATAATTGATATGATGTTTCTGTAAGTAATTTTACTAACATCATGGTATTATCCCTTGGTGTGACTGCAATAGCCTGTTGCAAATAATAAATAGCAGAATCTTGGTTTAGCCGATGCTGAGATCTTATTGAAGCAAGTTGGTAGGCTTCAGACAGTGCCACACTGTCTTTATTCATGAGATAATATGATATAATTCCATCAAGATATTTGTCATTGGCGATAGTTTTTCCGCACATCAAACGTGCCCGCGCATTTAACCGCCTGTAACGAGCGGTTACGTTTTCATTATCCTTCAGAAGATGCTCCATTGATTCCAGTATTGACATCGCAGAGTCAGGATTCTGAGCTAAAATATTTTCAGCCCTTGAAAGCTGTCTTTCCACATCCGAATTATTGGAACAAGAAAGGGTAACCGCCGCCAAAATCACCGTAACAAGTATCAAAGGGAAATAATATCTAACTTTTTGTCGTTCATTCATTGCTATAATTAGAGGCTATGTTATACTCTCCATATACAAAAGTACGAATTTATTATGTGGTTTCAACGATTAAGAGTGTTAACCCAACGAGATTTTTTGGGAGGAGCGGTTTCGACAAAGAGGCTTCACAGCCCACATCATACCCGGACAAATCAGTAAACAATGTCAATGCTCAAACTCAACTATGTGCAAGTTCAATGCAATGATCCAAAACTTCACTAACAATTTTTCTGTCTATCCCATGTCAGTATCTTTAACATTTATATTTTCATTGCCCTTGTATAGCTCATAAATCCTGATTATGACATCTTTTGGCCACATGGCGTAATGAACCAACTCATAGAATATTGAATCGGACTTTTAACATGATATTACGCGGACGCAATTGATAGGTGTTGCAGTATATGTCCATATCCATATAATTTATACGTGTGAACTCCCGGCGGTTGAATATATTGTTGAATTCAAGTTCCCAGTCGAATCTTCCCGTCTTATATTTCAGTCTGATATCGCCGAACCATGAATGCTTCCCTTTCTCTGTCAAGTTAGTATAATTATCTTCGACCGCAACGTTTATGACGAAACGCGGGGTCGGGAAAAAGTTGAGATCAAGACGCCCGGTATATTGCCTTATGGTAAGATCTTCGCTTTTTGTCAAGGCAGTGAAGCTCTTGTTTTCTCCGTAAGCGAATCCGAGGGCTGCTCCCATCCAGTTGACTGGAGTGGTGGCGAACATAAGGTTTGCACTCCAGTATTGAGCCTTGTAGTCGACCGGTTCCTTGTTGATTATCTGTTTGCTCGTATTTAGACTGTAGTTGCCTCCTATTTTCAGAGTGGATTCCCAGAAACTTAACCCTTTGTTTATGTTCGCTGTCGCGGAATATCTGTTGGATACGAACGGCACATCATAGACATTCCTGACTGTCACAAGTCCTTCGTATTCATATCCGGTCATGATGTTCTGACTGCTACGCAACCAGCTTGCCTCGGCATTGCCGAACAGCTGCAGCATAGCGTTGGCGTAATGATATTCCAATGTGTTGTACCATGTATTGTCTCTCATGGTCTTGTCTATAAGGTATTCCCTAAAGGAAAGAAAATCCGTCATCACGATTCCCGGTGCGACTCGTCCCGAATTGTCACGCATTCTATAGAAGGATGAACTTATTCCCCACCAGCTCTTCCCGAGCCGATGGGTCATCTTCAGGGCGGGATTGAAATTAAGATAGGTCCATCCTCTGTTTCTGTCCTGATCAAGTCGGTCACGCAGCCATTGTCCGTTATAACCAACCGGAATTCTAAATTCCAGATACAGTTCTCCGATGCTATAGCCTATGCGGGGTTCTATTCCCAATTCCCCTTTGCCGAATACATATCCGTTGGATGTGTTATCCAAAGCGGATGATTTGAATCCGTCAAGTTCGGATGATACTTTCTCAATGTCGATGTTGCCGAAAATAAAGGTATCAAAAATCAGTTTTCCGAATCTGTGGCTCAAACCGGTCTGAACTTGTGCCCGAAAGTCGTCTGTCGTATAGGCTTGACTTACCTCTTCACCTAAAACTCCCTCTCCGAATATGGATGCCGGTTTTACAGAAAGGGACTGGGGACGGTGGTTCCATCCTATGTTCATGTCGATATTCCACGACCGGGATTCATTGTTCGTTATCAATGAAAATCTTTCACTTATGCAGAAAGATGGATTGTCAAGATGTTGATTGACATCAGTTGTGTTATCCATAAAGCTCGCTGAAGTGATACTCCTTCCATTGTCTTTGTTCCAACCTGCATCCACATAAAGTGAGTTAGACAGATAGAATGACGAGGTGTTCCTCTTGAAAGTTGCAAAACCACGAAGATTGTGAACATAACTTTTCATCGAAATTTCCTGCTTTATCCAGCGATAATCTCCCGATGGGAGATATTGTTCTGTAGTAATGCTTCCGTTGTTTCTGATGATGTCGTCGAGATAGGCGACACTTAGATTGAGCGTCGTAAGCGAGTCGAGCTTGAAAATATTGTTGGTACTAACGGTGTTGCTCCGGTTATTCAGATAACGTTTCAGCGCCACACCTGGCGATCCGGGAGATACCACCGACAGGGGCGCCCTGTTGAAGAACTGCATGGCCCCGTCATTCGTATGGTTGTTCTGCTCGGCGTTGATATTGTCGCCGCTGTTGTTCCCTTTGTATGTGGTTATTGTCTGGCTCTTTTTGCCGAAATACATTGCCACCGCCTCAGCAGCCCACATCATAGGTTTGTAACCTGCTCCTGCCATGCCGTTCATGGAAAACGTTCCTCGCGCCGACGATTTGAGCTTTAGATTGATAGTGATGTCATCTGTCGGACTCCAGTCCTGTAATGCCCTTATCGGCTGATGGTTTTGATAAACTTGTACAGAAGCAACATCGTTGGCAGAAATGTTGTTGGTAGCGATTCCGTAACGACCTTCAAGAAGATCCATGTCTTCTACATAGAAATTTTTGACAGTCTTTCCATTGAATGAGATTTTGCCGGATTCCGACACCTCGAGTCCGGGCATTTTCTTTATCACATCGCCTATAACACGGTCGTTTGCATCTTTGTATGCTCCGACATGGTAGCTAAGCGTATCCCCCCTCTGCGTTATGTTGTCGGCTATTACGGTGACTTCCTTTAGTTCGGTGACTCCCTCCTCCATGACAATATCCAAAATACCGGATTTTGCGGCTATCATCTTTTCGACAGGCAAAAATCCGAGAAGTGAAACCTTTATCAATATGCTTTCATGAGAAGGCTCAAATTCGATGGAGTACTTGCCATCTTCTCCGGCATTGCAGAATTCGACGATTGTTCCATCTGCGAGGACTGTCACAAGAGCGGGTAACGGTTCGTCACGGGTATCGGTGATCTTTCCGGAAATAGTAATCTTTGCATGCACAAACAGACAGCAGCACGATAGTATTACAGTCAGCAAAGTTCGTCTCAAGCAGATTGTTCCGTATGTCTTTCCCAATTTTGCATATTCGGTTTTCATCACTTGTCAATACTTTGAATTTACTCAAGTTCAAGAGGGGAATATGGGTGCTTTCTTGAAGAAACCATTCTACCACTCTTATATTCTATTACAATGGCACCGGTTGTCTTAATATAGTTCTCATTAAGCTCGCGTTGAAGCTTCAATACTTTTTCGCGAGTTGATTTCACGTACTTCTTACGCCTGGCACCATATACCGGGAACTTTCCCTTGCTGACAGCGACTGCCTCCCATTTGTATTCATTCCTTGAGTCTGAAACTTTCATTATCAGTCCCGGAAGCCCTCCGAATTTCCATGGGCCTGCGGAAACCGGTATGTCGGTCGTGAACCATGCCGTGTAGTCTCTGCCTCGCCAACGACATGTCGCTTTCTGACATCTGTAACCGCATATCTCTTTCGTTTCTTTCTCAATCTTCCATTTCTGTAATGGGAATGGTTCGGAATACATCAGGTTGTCTTCGTCAATTTCGCGTGGCATGGCCGCCCACTCTTCAAGCACGTTTCCTTTCACCTTTATATTCGAATACTGGTATTCTATCCAGTAGTCTGGACAATGACCTTGAATCCAACGCGCAGGGGGATAGACCGCCGACTTTGGATGATCGGCAAGCCATTTCTTAAGGCTGTCCTCGTTCACCTCCTCAAAATGGCTGCTGTACTGCGTAAATCCTTTCCCGATTTTAAGCTGACCCTCGTCTATCCATGTGGATTTGTCCTTGATTTCAACAGGATTGAAGGCATATAATATCCGAAGATCCGCTTCGTCAATTACTTTCCGATTAAGACAGCCATATCTGTAATATTCTTTTGAAATCTTGGCATCAGAATCCTTTCGTTGTCCATAAACAGCAAAATTTGGCATTGTTAATATGGCAAAGAACAGCACACATTTTATCCATTCTGAGTTTGTCATTGAATATGTTGACAGCTTTAAGGGAATTTTCATATGAGATTATTTTTAACAATTAGAATCTGTCTGAGCAGACCTTATCTATTGCAAAATAAACAAATTAATTTCAATAATAAAACATCAGGCCGTTTTTTGGGGAGGGGGGGGGCGTAATGCGCTTATATACAGCTATATATATCTATTGTCATTTTATCAGTAAAAAGCTACAACCGCCAACCTGAAAATAGTTAAGTGGGACAACGACTTCTAAAAACGTAAGACTGAGCTTGAACGCTCCAACTCTTCTATTGTTGCAACTTTTGTTGCTACCAATACGACCTTGTCCAATGAAGAGAGACAATTGGATTCTGACAAGAAGAATGTTACTTACAAGATTGCCAATACACAAGTTGATGAATCTAAGCTGATAGCGGAATGCGCCATTTATGTCAAGGGAGCATGGATGGCTAAAACCAAAGTCTTGCAGAGTGGAATTTTAAACAGCAACATGACAGACAAAAGAAACGCTTCTTATTCTCAAAATGCCGTAGATTACGCAACCACTCTATAAGTTATATTTTTATTATTAGATTTTTACGATTAAGAGTGTTAACCCGGCGAGATTTTGGGCTGAGGTAACCACATTTGACTCTGTAAAGCCTCGTCGAGCTGAAGGTTTAGAGGCTCTGACACACTTAAAGTCTGTTAAAGTTTTGATTGTTGAGATGGTTTGGTGGAGTTGAACGGTGGTGAACGAAGATGAATAGTTATTGCCCAATCGCTGAATATCAGTAGGTTAGAGATTAAGACATATAGATACGCATACACCACGACACACATAAAGCGTGTTGTATCAACGAATTACGTTGGACATGGTGACTTTTGTGGTGACCCGGAGGGGTGAGGTTAAACAAAAGACCGCTAACTCATTGAGAATTAGCGGTCTTTTGTGGTGCCACCAGGAATCGAACCGGGGACACAAGGATTTTCAGTCCTTTGCTCTACCAACTGAGCTATGGCACCATTGCCTTTTTGCGTTGCAAAGGTAGGGCTATTTTTTCAATTGGCCAAATTTATTTGAACAAAAATCGCCTCTTTCGCAAAATAATCCACTAAAACAATCTTAAATATCCCTTAAAACGCCTTATAGGAACAACATTCTGCACTCCACAAAGCCCACGCAGCAACAGCATAAACCGCTAACAACAAGAAAGATACTGCATCAGCAAACAAATCACATCAAAGACAATGCCCCAAAACCAATCAACAAACGACAAAATCACAAATATCATCCTTCAGTATCATGCAATTCAACATTTTCGGCTCTTCACAATATCACCCAACACAAAACCGCCCCAACAACCCACAAAATCATCACGGAGATTCACCTTACCCGCACGGTTAAGGCGGGGGTGTCGTCGATGGTTCCGGTGAGTTCTTGGCCGATTTCAAGAGTGCCGCCGGCAATCGACGACGACACGATCAAGTCGCCTATCTTCATTGTGCAGTAGCGGCTTGCATCAGCCACTATGTCATATATCCTCTCAATCTCGTCACCAAGGGTCAGCTCGATGTCGCCCACCTTGGCTACGCCGAAGTCGCTTCGGCTGATATCGCCAAGTATCACTGCACCTTCGTAGGCCTGCAGCAAAGCGTTATGTGCCGCAGCACGCTCCATGGCATCAACCGGCTCGGTAAGCAGGCATATTCCTACAGCGTCGACATAGCGCGGCGCAAACTTTCGTCCTATGTTTTTGCCAAGACGGCATATCCTTGCCACAATCCCCACCCTGTAATTCCATCGTTCCGAAAACGGGGGTACAAAAAACGGCTTGCCATCCTTTATTATTGCCGAATCGGGCATCAGGTCCACCCGTTCGCTTCCTGACAACGGCGCATCCGGAGTCCGTCCATAAACAAGCACTTTCATCGTGATAATCTACATTTGCTTTCCCATGCGGTTATACATCACCGCCAGCTGGGCATAAATCGAAGTATTCTGTATCACCACATCCTGAGGAGCCGTAATGCGGAACGGCGTAAAATTCCATAATGCCTTGATGCCGGCCTTGACAAGCAGGTCGCTCACCTCCTGAGCGTGATCGATAGGCACGGCTATCACGCCTATTTCGGCATTCAGTGTGGCGAGCCGTTGGTCGAGTTCCGATATATCATATATGGGGATTCCGCACAGCGTTGTGCCCACGACATCATGACGGATGTCAAATCCCGCGACTATCCTCAATCCATAGTTAGCCAATCCCGAATCATGTATCAGGGCGCCGCCAAGGCTGCCAACGCCTATCATGACAGCGTTATGCCCCACCTTGAATCCGAGAAAGTCCTGCAACTCATGCACAAGCGAAGCCACCTCATAGCCTATGCGTGTCTTGCCTTTTATATTAAGGAATGACAAGTCCTTGGCTATCATCGACGCATCGACATTTATCTCCTTGGCTATCTGTGTCGACGACACATACTCCACTCCTGCGTCAAGCAACAGCCTCACGTAGGCAAGATACCACGGCAGACGCCTGAGCGTTGGCTCCGGAAGCTGCTCTCTCATTTGATTTATTCGCTTGTCGTCGGTCATAGTCTTGTATTAGAGTACGGGAAAACGCCATCGTGTTCCGTCTACCGAATACAAAGTTAAGCTTTTTTATTCAATTAATCAAGTCGATTTATTGCCGTTGCATCATGAATTTACTTCGACTTATTATGCCAAATCAAAAATAAATCATTACCTTTGCACCGGTTTCAACCAAGGAGTGATGCTCGAGTGGTTGAAGAGGCACGCCTGGAAAGCGTGTATACGCCAAAAGCGTATCGGGGGTTCGAATCCCCCTCACTCCGCAACTTAAATAAATGCAGCCGACCCGCTAAAGGCCGGCTGCATTTTCCGCCTTATAACACTTCCTCACGGGCACACGTGCACCCGACTCCAGCGTATCATCCTCATCAATGTTCCCTTTCCGTTTAATACTGAAAAACCGACTAAGTAACTTTTCAATAAAATAACAGAAACATGAAAGAGGTAAATCCCGATGAAACAACCCGCGCCTACGCGTTCCACGCCTGGATGAAAGCGCCAATGCCCATGGTGACACTGTTCAAAACGCTGAATGTGTCGCCGCTCGTAAAATACAGCCGCAAGAAAGGACTTAAATTCAACATGCTCATGTGCTGGTGCATAGGCAAGGCCGCAAGCCATGTCAAGGAGTTCTACATGCTTCCGGTAGGCGACAAACTCTTCAGCTACGACACGATAGCCGTCAACACCATCGTCACCAACCGCGAGGGCGAAGTAAGCTCATGTGACCTACCCTTCTCCAACGACCTGTCACAGTTCAATGCCGACTACCTGCGCCTTACCCGTCAGGTAGCCGAGTCATGCATCAACCACGACCTCACCGACAGCATGGTCATTGGCACCTCGGCACTTGTGCAATACGACATCGACGGCGCGGTGGGGATGTACAGCGGCATTTTCAACAATCCCTTCATCATCTGGGGCAAATACCGCAAAAGCCTGTTCAAGACCACCCTCACACTGTCGTTTCAGTTTCATCACACGCAGATGGACGGCGCCCACGCCGCCCGATTCCTCGACCTGCTTCAACAGGAAATAGAGCAGTTCTGACGCCCTTTAGAGCCGGTCCGACAATAAATGTTAACGGCTCTCAACCGTCAAAAAACACCTTCCTGAATGTGATTCACCGAAATCATCATTTACCCGATGCGATAATTCTTGAAGATTTTTTTGACAAAATTAAGACTTGATTGTTATAATTATTAAGTAACTTAGCAACTTAATTTTTGAAAGATAACAATGAAGAATCGTCGTAATTCACTGTTGAGCCGCCTTGCAGTCGTGGCTACCATCGTGATTGTCGCAATGTCAACTATCGCGGCGACACGGAGCAATAAGGGAGAAATAGCTCGTAATCTTGACATTTTCAACGCCTTATACAAGGAGTTGCAGACCAACTACGTAGACTCTATCGATGCCGAGAAGTCGATCAACATCGCCATTGCGGCCATGCTTAACGACATCGACCCCTATACCGAGTACTACGGAGCAAGCGACCAAGAGGATCTGACCATGATGACCTCGGGCGAATACGCCGGTATTGGCTCCATGATTGTGGAGATGCCCGGAAAGGGAGTGTTCATTTCCGAGCCCTACGAAGGCAGTCCGGCCCAGAAAGCGGGATTGAAGCCCGGCGACCTCATTTTAAAAATCGACAACGACTCGGTTATCGGATGGCACAGCTCGCAAGTCAGCGAAAAGCTGAAGGGCCAGCCCGGCACAAAACTTCAGGTAACCGTGAAGCGACCCTATGTCGCCGACTCGATAAAGACATTCGACCTCACCCGACGCAAGATTCAGTTGCCGGCAGTGCCCTACTACGGAGTGCTGAAGGACAACATAGGCTACATCTACCTCACCTCATTTACCGACAAGGCTGCAAGCGAAGTGAAGGACGCACTTGTGGAGCTTAAGAAAAATCCTAATGTGAAGTCGATAGTGCTCGACCTGCGCGGCAACCGCGGAGGCTTGCTCGAAGCGGCTGTAAAGATTGTGGGCCTCTTTGTCCCCAAGAACACCGAAGTTCTGCGCACCCGTGGCAAAGGCCTTCTTAACGAAAAGGTGTATAAGACCACATCGGCTCCTGTCGACACTGAAATTCCGCTGGCCGTACTCATCGACGGGGGTTCGGCTTCCAGCTCTGAAATAACGGCAGGCGCCCTTCAGGACCTCGACCGCGCCGTAATCATGGGAGCACGCTCCTATGGCAAAGGTCTTGTGCAGACCACCCGCCCTCTGCCCTACGACGGAATGCTTAAGGTTACAATCGCCAAATACTACATCCCCAGCGGACGCCTCATCCAGGCCATCGACTACAGCCATCGCAACCCCGACGGCTCGGTGGCACGTATTCCCGACTCGCTCACCAACGTGTTCACCACCATCCATGGTCGTGAAGTGCGCGACGGCGGAGGCATAACCCCCGATGTAAAAATCGATTACGGCGAAGTCAACCGATTGACCTACAACATCGTCAGCGACAACTGGGCGTTCAATTACGCCACAAAGTATGCTGCCGAGCATCCCGAAATCGCCGCTGCCGAGGACTTTGTCATCACCGACTCGATTTTCAATGACTTCAAGTCATTTATCGACCCCGACAAGTTCAACTACGACAAGGTGTGCGAGTCGATGCTTGCCGCACTGAAGTCGACAGCCGAAATCGAAGGCTACATGAACGACTCCACCAAGGCTGAGTTTGCCGTACTCGAAGGCTTGCTGAAGCACAACCTCAGCCACGACCTCGACAACAACCGCGAGGACATCGAAGGCATTCTGGCAGGCGAAATCGTAAAGCGTTACTACTACCAGAAGGGACAGGTGATCGAAACCCTAAAGCGCGATGTCACAATCGACTCAGCCGAAGTAATCCTTAATGACAAAGCTCGTTACAACGCCATACTCTCTCCTGCTACAAAGAAGAATTCATAGTAGATGGACCTGAAGCAGTTATGTGAAAAGATTCTCACTCCCGGCCGGCGTGAAGCGGTCGAGAGTGCCGTAAATGACAACTCTTGCCGCCGCATCTCCCTGTATGGACTTGCCGGGTCATCGGCACCAATGTTAATGTCGGCCCTCCCCTCTCGGGGGAGGCCGATGCTTGTTATAGGCGATTCGCTCGATGACGCCGGCTACCTCTATCACGACCTGTCACGCGTGCTTGGCGAGAGCGCGGTGCTCATGTTTCCATCGGGCTACAAGAGGTCGATAAAATACGGGCAGGTCGACCCGCCGTCGCAGATTATGCGCACCGAAGTGCTCAACCACTGGTTTGACGACCCTTCGCTGCGCTATGTCGTCACTTATCCTGAGGCACTTGCCGAGCATGTGGCGACCCGCGACACCATCGAGGCTCACACCCTGCAGCTTGCCGTAGGCTCCACCGTTGACCTCGCCGAAACCGAGAAGTGGCTTCGTGAAAATGGATTCCAGGAGGTTGACTACGTGTACGACCCCGGCCATTTCGCAGTCCGCGGCTCCATTCTCGACATCTACGGCTACAGTTGCGAAGAGCCTTTCCGCATCGACTTTTTCGGCGACGAAATCGAGTCGATACGCACATTCAACATCGAAACACAGCTCTCGGAGTCAAAGCACGACCGCATATCGATTACATCCAATGTCTCACAGCAGGGCAAAGGCGAGTCGCTTCTCGACTACATTCCCGCCGATACACTGCTGTGGGTGCGCGATGCCGACTACACCTTGCAGCGCATCGAGGCCATTGCAACTGAAACATTCAGCGACAGCGCCCTGATAGCCGACGAAGGCGACAAGGACGCTCTCAAGCATGTAGTCGAGCCCGACCGGTTTGCCGAGTCACTCAAGAGCATGCGCCAGATTCGATTCTCGGCGGCAGCCAACGCCGATGCCGAAGCTTCGGCCGCAATCGATTTCGGCTGTACGCCGCAGGGCATCTACCACAAGAATTTTGACCTCATCAGCGATTCACTGCTTAAGTTCATCGGCGACGGTTACACCGTCTACATTCTCAGCGACTCTGAAAAGCAGATAGAGCGACTGCGCGCCATATTTGAGGACCGGGGCGACGACATAAAGTTCACCCCCGTCATCTCTACAATCCATGAAGGATTTGTCGACCACGTGACCAAGGCATGTATATTCACCGACCATCAGATATTTGACCGATTCCACAAGTACAATCTGAAGAGCGACCGCTCCCGCTCGGGAAAACTTGCACTGTCGCTCAAGGAGCTTGGTCAGATAGAGGTCGGCGACTATGTGGTCCATGTCGACCACGGCGTGGGCCGTTTCGGCGGACTCATACGCACCGAGGTAAACGGTCGCATGCAGGAGATGATAAAACTCGTCTACCTCAACAACGACATTCTCCTGGTTAGCATCCACTCGCTGCACAAGCTTGCCAAGTACCGTGGCAAGGAGGGCGTGGAACCGCGCATCAACCGCCTCGGTTCGGGCGCGTGGGGCAAGATGAAGGAGCGCACCAAGAGCAAGCTGAAGGACATTGCTCGCGACCTCATCAAACTCTATGCCGCGCGAAAGGACGAAAAAGGATTTGCCTATTCACCCGACAGCTATCTGCAGCAGGAACTTGAAGCATCGTTCATCTATGAGGACACCCCCGACCAGCTGACGGCCACACAGGCGGTTAAAAACGACATGGAGTCGGCGCGACCGATGGATCGCCTTATATGCGGCGATGTGGGATTCGGAAAAACGGAGATTGCAATACGCGCCGCCTTCAAGGCCGCGACCGACAACAAGCAGACAGCCGTCCTCGTACCCACTACGGTGCTCGCCTATCAGCACTTCAACACATTCAAGAATCGATTGAAAGAGTTTCCCGTGCGTGTCGACTATCTATCGCGAGCTCGAAGCGCAAAGGAGGTGAAACAGATAAAGGCCGACCTTGCCGAAGGCAAAATCGACATTCTCATAGGCACTCACAAGCTTATCGGGAAAGACATCAAATTCAAGGACCTCGGACTGCTTATCGTCGACGAGGAGCAGAAGTTTGGTGTCGCCGTAAAAGAGAAGCTGAAGCAGATGAAGGTCAATGTCGACACACTCACCATGTCGGCCACCCCCATTCCGCGCACCCTGCAGTTCTCGCTGATGGGAGCCCGCGACCTGTCGGCCATAACCACTCCCCCGGCCAACCGCTACCCCATACTCACCTCGGTCAACGCCATAAACGACGACATAATGCTTGAAGCCGTCAACTTCGAGATGTCGCGCAACGGACAGGTGTTTATCGTCAACCACCGCATCGAGGGGCTATATGAACTGGAGGCTATGATAAACCGGCTCGTACCCGACGCACGCACAATCGTAGCCCACGGACAGATGCCGCCCGAGAAACTTGAGAAGGCCATAATCGACTTCGCCAACCACGACTACGATGTGCTCCTCGCGACTACTATAATCGAGTCGGGTATCGACATGCCCAATGTCAACACAATCGTCATCAACAACGCACAGAACTTCGGACTGAGCGAGCTGCATCAGCTCCGCGGACGAGTGGGACGCAGCTCCCGCAAGGCTTTCTGCTATCTTCTTGTGCCGCCCCACATTCCGCTCAATCCCGTTGCGCGTCGACGGTTGCAGGCCATTGAGAGTTTCAGCGAACTTGGCAGCGGCATCCACATCGCCATGCAGGACCTCGACATAAGGGGTGCCGGAAACCTTCTCGGAGCCGAACAGTCGGGATTCATTGCCGACCTCGGTTATGAAACCTACCAGCGCATATTGAAGGAGGCCGTGCTTGAACTTAAAAACGAGGAGTTCTCCGACACTCTCACGCCCGACGACTCGAGCGACGGACAGGAATTTGTGGCCGACTGCGTAATCGAAAGCGACATGGAGCTGTTGCTTCCGCCCGAATATGTGCCTCAGGAGAGCGAACGCATAAGCCTCTACAAGGAGCTCGACGGCATAGAGCGCGAACTCGACCTTCAGCAATTCAAGCTTCATCTTGAGGACCGATTCGGCAAGATTCCCAAGGAAACAGCCGAACTGTTGCGCATCCCGCGTCTGCGTTACCTGGCCCGAAGGCTCGGCATCGAAAAGGTGGTGTTGAAACAAGGCTCCATGTACATCTACTTTGTCGACGACAACAACAAGGCCTACTATCAGTCGCCTATGTTTGGCCGACTGCTCAACTTCCTGCAAGCCAATCCGCGACGCTGTCGCATACGTGAAAAAAATGGCCGTCGCAGTTTTGCGATAGCCGATGTGCCTACTGTCGAGGAAGCCGTAGCCCTGCTCAACAACGTGTTGTCGCTTGAAACAATATAACGGGGCTACTCCGAGCCCGGTTCTATGTGACGGTCGTCAAATTCCGACTGGAATATCTTCGGGAAGTGCTTCTTGTTGTAACGCTGCACCATGTTGGTGACATAGACCGTGAATAACGGGAACATCATCATGCCCATGCCGGCGAGTATTACGGCGAGTATCTTTCCCACAACCGTAACGGGATATATGTTGCTTCCTATGGTCGTAGCATCCATGCACGCCCACCACAGCGCCGCTCCGTAATTGGGCACCATGTTGTTGACCGGTTGCTCCTTCTCAAGGAATATAAGGCTGGCGAAATATATTACCGACAGCAATATTACGATATATGACATCAACAGCGAGGAGATGCGGTTGGTCGTCATATAGCCTATCACTATCGACAGCGCCAAGGCTCCTCGTGCAAGAGGGATGAATCTTATAAAATATAGCTCCTGATGCGAGAAGCTTATATTGAACATCTCTATTATGTTGAGATAGGGTATCGACAGCAGGAAGAAAAACCAGTGTCGGCGCACATATTTCCACTTGTCGTCGGCAAGGGCAAGCTCCACAAAGAAGTCAATCATGAACACGACACACACCAGGAGCTGAAATCTCATGTAATTCCTGTTTTCAAGGAAGTTTACGTTGGTGAATGTGTCTATCGATATGTATACGATCAAAGCCAGCGACAACAGCAGCACTAACACATAGAGTGAAGTCCTTAATATTCGCTTATCCCTATCCGATATTCTCATAACAGTCATTATTAGTAACTATTATAACAAGCTCCGCCCCGGTTTTGATTATGACCGGGGCGGAGAAAGTATCGTCATTTGTATGTATGCGGTGCTTATTCCGTTATTTCGTAGTCACGGGCAAGACCGCCTTCGCCTGTTTCCTTGTATATCGAAGGCAAGTCATGGCCGGTTTGCTTCATCACCTCGACCACGCGGTCAAATGACACCCGGTGGCCGCCGTCGGTAAATGCCGAATAGAGGTTTGCGTCAAGCGCACGTGCGGCTGCGTAGGCGTTACGTTCGATACATGGAATCTGGACAAGGCCGCACACTGGGTCGCATGTCATACCGAGATGATGCTCAAGACCCATCTCGGCCGCATACTCTATCTGAGCGGGACTGCCCCCAAACAGCTGATTGGCAGCCGCTGCCGCCATGGCGCATGCCACGCCCACTTCGCCCTGACAACCCACCTCGGCACCGGCTATCGACGCATTGTGCTTCACGATGTTGCCTATAAGTCCGGCTGTAGCAAGCGCACGGTATATACGCGCCTCCGAGAAGTCACGGCTCTTTTTAAGATGGTAAAGCACTGCCGGCACTACTCCGCACGATCCGCAGGTTGGTGCCGTCACGATCTCTCCTCCCGAAGCGTTCTCCTCCGACACCGCAAGGGCGTAGGAGAACACCAGTCCGCGTGACTGAAGATTGGATTTATAACCCGATGCGCGCACATAGTAGGTGGCTGCTCGTCGCGGAAGATGCAGCGGGCCGGGCAGCACGCCTTCGCGGTCGAGGCCGCGCTCGACGCTCTTGCACATGGTGTCCCACACCTTGGCAAGATACTCCCATATCTCAGGGCCTTCACACTCCTCTACATATTCCCAGTAGGAACGGCCTGTGCGCTGACACCAGTCGAGTATCTCGGTAAGGGTGTTCATGTGATACACATCATCGCTCGCGGTAGGAGTTTCTCCCTCTTCGGCAAGCTGTCCGCCTCCCACACTGAACACCGTCCAGTTGGAAGTAACGTTACCTTCGCTGTCAAGGGCTTCAAAAAGCATTCCGTTGGGATGGAAAGGCAGGAATATCTGAGGCTGCCACACGATCTCCACCGGTGCGGTAGGACTTAATGTGTCGATTATGGCACGATCGGTCATGTGACCCTTTCCGGTAGCTGCAAGACTGCCGTAAAGCGTGACACGATATGACGATGCTCCGGGATTGCGGGCGGCAAACTGTTGAGCGGCATAACGCGGGCCCATCGTGTGGCTGCTCGACGGTCCGGTTCCTATTCTATAAAGTTCTTTTATGCTCTTCATGACATTGTTATAGTTTTGGATGCGCAAAGGTACGCATTTTTTTCTTTCTTTGCGAATGTCGGTCACATTGTTATCGAAAAGGCCGCAGTCAGCTATGCTGTGTCAACGTGGAGCGACGGCGAGCTTGCGTGTGGCCGAGGTTTCGCTGCCGCCGTCGGCACTGATTGTCACCTTGTAGATATAAAGGCCATGGGAAACGCGTCCGCCGCCGTTATCCGAAAGATTCCAAACGATAGGAGCCGTGACAAACATGTCGCTGCGCCCGTTCTGGCGTGTGCTCCACACCGTGCGTCCCGACAGATCATATACCGTCAGCTTTACTTGTAACATCGCATCAGGTCGATTGTGGCGTATGTAAAACTTGACCATATCCACTGCCGGATTGGCATCGGTGTACAGCTCAACGATGTCGGGAGCAAGTCCCTTGACCACCTTGAACGAAACAGTCGACTCGGCCATATTGTTGGAGGTGTCCCACACCCGCAGCCTGAGGGTGTGACGACCGGGCGACAACCCCGACAGCGGATAGGCTATCGTTCCGCTGCGACCGCCGTCACTTCCCGGACTATAGTAGTGGGGAACATCGGGACATGCCTTGTTGCCGTCAAGCATCAGCGACATCTGGTGACCTATTCCTGCATTGGATATGTTGATGCCCACATTGTCGGTTACACGCGCAATGACCATGGGCGACTCGTTGACCGTCTGTCCGTCGACAAAATCCTCGCCATTCAGTCCGAACAACTCAATTACCGGGGGCTCCTCATCGGCAATCGCCGTTTCGTCATAACCGTAGACATAGAAGTCACGGTTCACCCCCGAAGCATCGCGGCCGTCGACCGACAGGGCCGTCATGCTCAATGCCGCATGACGGAAATTTGACGATATTTCACCCGGCATGGTCACGTTTATGCTGAAATGTCCGTTTACAACAGTGTCACGCCCCGTCCACAGCCGGTCGCCCTGTTGCTCGAAAATCACCTGTTTGCCGTCATTGCGCCCCTCGGTAGTGGTGCTGTATTCAGCGTCATATATGGTTGAATTGACAACTCCGTTAAACGACGATGCAATGCGTCCTCGGCTATCGGTGATGCGTCCTTTCATAACGAGTTGCTGACGCCCTTTCACCGTCACCTGCGAATCGGGATGCACGACCTGCCCCGCAATAGAGTCGAGCACCGCCCTGAAAGAGGCGCCGGCAGGGCGTAACGCCGGGTCGCCGAGCAGCACGTAACGCAGTTTGTTTGCATCGCTCGGCGAGGTGAGCTCGTTCTTGGCACGGCGCATGACCTCACCCACGGGAAGCAGCTCGCCCGACTCGTCGCGTCGCGTCATCATCCTCGCCGTGGCAATCGTCAGGTCACGGTTATAGGTCATGTAGACAGGACGGGTGGCGGCCACCGCTCCTATTATTCCTCCGGGCTTCATGAACAGCAGTTCGGCACCCGACTGTCCGTCGGCATCCCATCGAAGGAAGTCACACGTAGCAGCAAAAAGCAGCGGCTGGCGGCGCAGGTTCATGTCACGTATGTCATCGGCTGTAAGCAGCCCCTCACCCGTCCAGGAGTAGGTTGTGGCGTGACCTACAAACCACCACCAGCAAGCCCCCCTGCCAAGCAGCCTCATCATCCTGTCGTGAGCTTCCACTGCTACTTTGTCGACAAGCGGCGATGCATCCACATACACCTTGTGATAGAGCATCTCACGGCCGCCGTCGTCAGTCGACATCAATTGATTGTATATCCGCTCCATCTGCTCGGTATGCTCTCCGTTGTCACCGTCATCGGCTGTCATTACCATGTTTATCTTCCAATCGCTCTCGTCATTGTCGCCGTTGATGTAAGCCGAAATCTTATCGACCGCCATGCCCGCCTCCGTGTCCGATGTGACGGGAATGCGCCCCACGGCTATACAGTGATAGTCACTTCCCGGATTCACGCCCGACCCGTCGAGCAAAAATGCGAGATAATCCTCGGTGGTGTAGGAAGTGTTGTCCGACGACCCGTCGACACTCTGCCATTGCGGAAGTATAGGATAGCCCGTCGCCTGAGTCGAGGCCGTTATGCGCCGGTGGTCATGATGTCCGCGCCCCAACATGAGCGCATACTTCAGCTTGCTCGGAGTGGACGCACTGCCTCCTCCGCGATCCCACAGCATCTTAAGCATACGCCTGAAGGCATTGAAATCAGGAGCACCCGAGGCAAACTCATTATAGACATCCTCGGCAGCCACCACAGCCACATCAAGGTTGTCTGACGAGTTACGGTGCAGGGCAGCAAGCGATTCGGCATAACCCAGCCAACGCTTAGGGGTGAAAATCACCATATCGGGCACCGTCATGGCATGGAGGTCGCTGTTATATACCTCACCGGCGAGTACCGGCGACTTCATGTCGGCATCGGGATTCCATGCGACATATCGCCGCAATCCCCTGCTTGAGGCTGTCCACTTGGCCGTTCCATGCGACACAGTAGCGTCAACTTTCAAGAACCGACGCGCATCGGTCACATCCCATATACGCGTATCGTCACGCACGCCCTCAAGAATCAACGACGGTGACGAGTGGCTGAATGTCAGCACACCGTCGGTCATCGCCAGCCTGCGGTTATAGTTGACCGTTATGCGGTCGAGGCGCGCCAGTGCCGCCTGACCTTTGGTCGAGAAGTCGAGGCCGAGCGTCAGCACATCGCCATCAACGGTTATGTCATGCGACATTTCGGCTATGCGGTAGTGTTGGTGACTGTCATTGGGCCCCGTGGCAATCGAGGTGACGGGCGACACTCCCGACCCGTTGACGCTTAATGCCAATGTCGAAGCTCCCTTCACATTTTTCACTGCAAACCGGCAACCCGCCCACACGTTGTCATCTGACTTTCCTGTGAGATCAAATACAAATTCGGCACTGCGTTGAAACCGGAAATCCTCTCCGAGCATTTCATGTCCCGTGGCACCGGGCGACACCAGGTCGATTTCATGCGACAACACCTCGGTAAACGAAGTGACGCCGTTGACCGCTCCGGGAATCCCCGTCCTGCCGGGCTCAGCGGGTTCCGATTCTCCAAGGAAGTAATAGGCAGCATCGGTGTAGCCGTTCTTGTGCATGACATAACGCCCATTCGACACCGTAAGCCCCTCGGCTCCCCGCGCATAGAACACAAGACCGCGGGATGTAACCTCACACGGAGCCTGCGGAAGGTCGTCGATGTAATCCGATTCCAAAAGTGCGTCACCTGCCGGTTCGGCACCGTAACCGTAGACGCTCACGCGCGTCACATCGTGGAATCCCCACCGCTCAAGGTCGTCAAGGCTTATGCGATACATGCCCTCCGACATGACCTCCAACTTGACCCACCGGCCATGTGATAGTACCGAATGTCGGGCGTAACTGTCGGGCGCAAAAGCCCTTACCGCCGGCGCCGACAAAAGCGACACCGCGGCAAGCACGATCCGTAATACTATGTATATGCGCTCCGACATAAACGTTGCTATCACTAAAACGTAAATCATCGTCACTTATTGTCATCCCACATTCATGTCACGCTTGCAATGCGTTAACCCTATTTCACAATGTCAACCGATGAAAAAATAACATCGGATAGTTGTTGTTACGGAAAAAAGTCGTACCTTTGTGCCCGGGTAAGTCCTACACGACCAGCTCCCCGGGAACTCCGCCAGGCCTTGACCGGAGCAACGGTACCGGGTTGTAGCGGTGCGATGTAGTAAGCTTACCCTTTTTTGTATCCCTTTCTAAACTCTTTTAACTATTGTGAATCAAACATCAATCATTTACAATGTGTTATATAGACAAGAAAGGGAACTCGACCGGGATATCAATCCCACTTCACTGTAAGCGGATGAAATCGCCGCTAATCGTAGTCCCCTGATGTATACAGCTAAGATAAAGGCGACCCCCGACGCGTGAGGTCGCCTTTCCTTTAAAATACATCACTCCCCACAGCCTCCAATGGTAGAGAACTACACGGCATATTGCAATTACCTATTACTATATCATGTGATTATAAATAATTTTTTTATCTTTGCGGAAGAACTCAAACGATAAAAACTTTACGCATAAATAGATTTTTTATTTAACAATTATCATATTATCACAAAAATTTATATCACCATGAAATTAGACAATGTAAAAGCGATTTACAAATATGGCGACAAAATCTATGCAAGTATGTCATCAGGTGCCATATTATGTTTTATAGGTTCAAAACCTATACAGATTGGCGGAATCAAAGATTGTGAAGTAACACAACTTCGAGCAACTGACAAAGAGCTAATCGGTCTTGGGGAAATGACCAAATACGATAATCCTGTAGTGCTAATATGCAAAACAACCGGAGAGGGCAAAACAGACGCCGGTTTATGCAATTTCACAACGATAATAGCGCCCGATTTGGCAGTGGATAATGACGGTATGCTATGCCGACGCAACAATGATAATTATTGGGAAGGAGTTATGGCTATGGGAATACTTGATAGTCGACCACTAACATTTGATTATATTAAAACAACAGATTCGGAATACTTAGCAATATCGCGTGATGGTACAATATATACATTAGACCCCAAGAATTTGCCAGAAATAGATACATTTCATTGGGATGGACATTTTATGCAAGAAGTACATCAGCAAATGAATAATGACGACAATGAAAATTCCAATAATGACGATGAAGATAACAAATCCGGTATTGTTGTTATAAATTATATTGACGATTTTGAACAGGATGAAGAAGAGGAAAAAGAAGAGAAAGCCATGTCTATTTTCAATAGCATCATTCCCCAAAATCTACCTATAACCGGACACCATCCTTTAGTTCAATTGAATTTTCTCAAACTTTATAATCGAGGAGAAGGAAAAGCTCCATTAGTAGTTACAGCAGGCCGCGATCATAGGTTCATGGTACATACATTTGATACTCACGAACAGCTTATAGACACTGATTGGATAGACCCATTCCCATATTGTGGCACAATATGCGGTAACAATGCATATATAGGATGCCGTGACGGATTAATTGTCGTAATGAATCTCGTCGACTTTACATGGACAATCGTTAATACGGGGCTTGATTTCGGATTCTATGAAGCAACATCCAATAAAGACAAAATCGCGTTTTCCACAACCGACAACTCAGTTATTATTCTAAATAATAGTACATTTGAAGTCCTTGATGCCATATCTGTAGAAAGCGGTATCCAAGCAATAGAGATGGCAGATTGCGGCCTATTTGTACTTGACCGCAACGAAACATTAACAATATATCAATAGCCTATTTGAAAATATCTCAGCCACTAACAAAACAGCAGTAATGCGTTTTATAAGAATTATACGAGTTTTCATAAGCTCTACATTTGCCGATATGCAGCGGGAACGCACTTTACTGCATAAACATGTACTTCCTATAATAAAAGATTATTGTAGGAAGTATGGTTGGGATTTTGAATTTGTAGATTTACGTTGGGGCATAACTGAAGAACAAGCTGATGAAAATCTAACATTACAAATATGCCTAAACGAGATTAAACTTTGTCAGGAAATATCACCCCGCCCAAATTTTCTAATACTTGCCGGAGAGAGATATGGATGGATACCGGATACTGACCACATACCAATAGAACTATGGAATAATATCATCTCATTTAGCTCTGAAAAAGAACAACTGGCGTTAGAAACTGTTTACCGCCTTGACAATAATGCATTTCCACCGGAACTAAAGCTGAAATCAACAAAAGAAGTCAAGGCTATTGATCTAAACACTGCTCGAGAAGCCATACTGAAATACGGAGATATCAACAAAGAATTTAGACAACAATATTTACGCTCAGCCACTGAAAGTGAAATATATTTAGGCCTCTTAAATCAAGAAGAACTTAAATACAATGTAGGACTTTATAAACGCATTCTGAAGAATATTCCGTACGATAAACTATCTTTATTTAAAGATGGAAACAATAGACAGACAGAACTCGTAAGACAACTCGAAAAATTTTTACCAGCAACAAATTGTATCGAAACAACAATAGAATTCAATGAGTACAGCAATGGTGCTTTTGACAATAAGTTCTGTCAAGATGTCAGTGAACTTCTATTACAATTGGTAGACCGTGAAATTCAAGAACACAAGGGTCTTGATTCCCATATGGAAGAGCTACTAATACAACGTAAAGAGAGCGAAAAATATGCACGAAACTATCCTCTGCTATCGGGAGCGAGCTCAGATGTATTGAAAACATCCTTACAACACTATCGCATAACTGTAATTCATGGCAGCGAAGCTCACGACTCAGGAGCTTTACTATCAAGAGTCGGACTCGATACATCAGAAGCAATTATAAGACATGCCGGTATAAGTGCAATGTCTTCCTCCGGGAAAATGATATTATGTTCAATATACCGTGAAATAACAGAGAAAAATATAGCACCAGATATAAGTGACGAGGAGCTATTTTCAAAAATGAGGACAGGTTTATCTGTTAATAGTAACAAATCCCTCATAATATTAATAAGCAATGTTGACAAATTAGAGCCAGATGACATTCTATTCACATTATCATGGCTTCCAAATATAAATGTTGCTCCGAAATTAAAAATTGTTCTGGCAGGAGAAGACAAAAAAGTAAAGAACTTAGCATTCCGTAAAGATACGGTTTACATAGATCTATTGCCAGCCAAAGTTGATGACATTCATAAAGCAATAAGAAAAAGATTGTCAGAAACAGGACGCAGAATAACCGAAACACAAGAAGTTTCATTAGCTCGCCTGTTGGGAAATGCCCACACTCCATTGCCACAAATTTTTGAAGTAATAACTAACCGATGTATTGATTTAAAGTCATGGGATAACATTCCGGAATTAATAAATTCAGGAGAAGAACTTATTAAACGATTTTGGAGAGAACTTACTGATCCACGTTCAGGAGATCCGTTATTTGCACAATTATCCTTGGGTCTGCTTATTTTCATAAAAGGAGGCATTACAGATGAAGAACTACTTCAAATTGTCGCTCTTGATGACGAGCTATATAATAGACTAAACGACAACTACGGACATAGAATCGTATCCTCGGAAAGAAAGATACCGATTGCATTATGGTCTAATCTCTATTTTCGTTTATCTCCGCTATTAGTTAGCGGCACAGTAGGAACTGGGATGTACAATACTTTACGAGGAACTATTGTGGCATCATCCTTAGCCGATTACTTAGGCGAAAGTATACATTCACGAGTTCTTGACCTTTCTTTAAAATATTTCAATGATGAAAAAAGGAAAAACAGCAATCACGCTCTCGATCTATTGCCTTGGTTATTTGCTGAAAATAATCAAAATGAACAAATTGTAGAGCTATTACTCGATGACAGCTTCTGTAATTTAAAGATTGCTTCTGGCAAAATTGACGGACTCGCTTCAGATATTGATATTGCATTAAAAATACCTAATGCATACAATCATGACGAACTTCTCTTAAGAAAGTCATTTCTCTCTTCAGAGAGAGCCACTCTATGCACTTACTGCCGTATAGCGCCGCGCACATTTTCTCGGGAACTTGACAAATACCGGACAAATTGCAAAATATCAATCGGAGATTATAAGGTTAGTCGGAGGCGTCTTATGAGACAAAAATACAACAGAGTGTGTACTGCTGGAGGTGGCAAATTACTCATTGCAATTAACGAAGAACCCGTAATATACTGCTATGTCTATGATTTATATAGTATGAAACTTATTGCTGGAACAGAATTGGCGATGCTGGAAGTTACAGACTATCCGAGAGCTAAACCATTCTTCTCTAAAGTAACGGAAGCAACAATATCGTTAGATGGACGCTTTATCGGCATGCTATGTGATCCTGGATTAGTTATAAAATGGGAGATTGGCACCAGTGAACCGGAATTATTCAAAATAAGAGGAGAGGATGGATACGAAGCACATATTAAATCTCCGGTTTTCATTGGAGAAAAATTATTCTATTATATGTCACAACATTGGGAAGAAAAAGAACAAATAATGCATGACGGAACTTGCTTTTTCACCGATGAAACTTTATGGCAATATGAAAACCTATTCTCTAATGGAACTGATGAAACACTTTTAGCAATAAACAATTATGGAATGCACCACTGTTTTAATATAAAAGAAGGGAGTTCTACTTTCTCGGAAATAGAGAACAAAGGAGAACTACACGGAGAGTGGAAACTTATTGCATTTGACCCATTCAGTTGGAATATATATGTTAGACATGAAGATAAGAGCAATCCTATCGGCTCCCTTAATCTTATCTCGAATACATTATCTAATAAAATGTTAGGGACAGAATTAGAAAGCTTTTGTTTTTCCGGTTGGGCCTCCGAAAATAAGAAACTACTCGCCGTAATTACAATCTCATCTGAAATAGTATTTTTTAATTTAGACAACGGGATGGAAATTGGACGTATTTCCGGAGTGGATGCCATTATGCCTAAAGTAATATATCTATCTGATAAATCTTTTCTTACCATAGGCAATGATGTACAGCTCTGGGAAATTAATACATAACTAATTTTTGCTCTATCTCTTCAATTACTTATGCATAATTAAACAATCGCGGGGCTGTAAGCATTATTCTTTTATCCCGGTGCGACAGTATTCTAAGAAGAGGGATGAAGAGTCATGTGACTGTCGCACCGGATGCTTGACAATTTATGTGGATATCAAACTTATGGATACTCTTACAAAACTATCGTTCCGACCCGTCACAATCGACGCTGTTCCGGCATTAAGGGAGATTCTCCGAAAGGCCGAAAGCCGCACCTGTGACTACACCATAGCCGGATTGCTGATGTGGAGCGACTATTTCCACTATCAATACGACATAGTCGACAACACTCTTTTCATAAAAGGCGTGTCGGAGAACGACACAGCCGTTCCTGCATTCTCGATGCCGATAGGCGACATGGCACTGCGTGACGCAATATCGCTTGTTATCGACTACTGCCGTCACCACAACCTGCCCGTTCAATTTTCGGCCGTACCCGAGGACCGGCTGTCGGACTTCTACTGCCTTGGCCCGTGCCGCATAGAGGAGTTGACCGACTGGGCCGACTACCTCTACAACGCAGCCGACCTCGCTACCCTTCAAGGTAACAAATACAGCAAAAAGCGCAATCACGTAAACCGGTTCATCGCCGACAATCCCGACTATGACTACCGTCCGCTCACCATCGACAACATCGAGGCGGTGAAGGAGTTCTATCATCGCACGACACTGCAGCCCGATGACTCGCAGGAGCTCGCCGATGCCGAACGCGAACAGGTGTTCAACGTTCTCGACAACTATCAGCGGTTTCCCTTTGAGGGCGCTGTGTTATCGACCCATAGGCACGGCATCGTGGCATTCACAATAGGCGAGATAATAGGCGACACGCTCTATGTACACATCGAGAAGATGAATCACACCATACCAGGTGCAGGTGAAACAATCAACAAGCTGTTTGCAGCCGACATGACGGCCCGTCACGGCGTCAATTACATAAACCGCGAAGAGGATGTAGGCGACGAGGGGCTGCGCAAGGCCAAATTGTCATATCATCCCGTAATGTTGCTCAAAAAGTACAATCTGTCAATCGAGAACCCGAAAGCATAGGTGGAGTTACAAAAGTTTTTATTAACTTTACGTTATAACTCTTCACCTATAGCGTCATGAAACTACAACTTCCTCCACGGCTTGACGGGTCACGCGACACCATCGTCGCCGACAACAGGCGAATCATCGTTATCGGAGCCAACGGAGCCGGAAAAACGCGCTTCACCGAGCGCTTCATCTCCGAGCTCGACTCCCCGGTCTTCAGGCTTTCGGCCTTGAAGGCTCTATATCGTTGTGACACGCCCGACAATCTCCCCGGCTCGATCGATTCACGTTACGTGGAGGCCACATCGCAGTCATCGTTCATCCGAAGCGACAACGCCACCCAGTTTGAACGGCTCACCACCCTGATGCTCTACGATGAAGTGCTAAACCTTATCGCCCACAAGGTCACAAACGCCGGCAGCAAGCCCGTGCCGCTGCCCGAGAGTCACCTCGACCGCGTGATAAAGGCTTGGCAGGAGGTATTCCCCGAAAACAAGGTGTTGCGTGAAGGCGGCAAGCTGCTCTTCAGACGCAACAACGACGCAGCCGAAGCCTACTCCTCACTTAAACTTTCCGACGGCGAAAAGGCCGTACTCTACTACTTCGGAGCGTTACAATACGCCCCCGAGAAGGCCGTCATATTTGTCGACAGCCCGGGAATGTTCCTTCACCCCTCAATCACAGGTTTCATCTGGGATAAAGTCGAGTCGATGCGCCCCGACTGCACATTTGTCTACACCACCCACGATGTCGAATTCCTGTCGGCACGGCGTGACAACGCCATTATATGGGTGCGGGGATATGACGCTGCAAAACAGACATGGGACTATGCAGTTCTGCCTCCCAACTCCTCAATAAGCGAAGACCTCTATGCCACCCTCGTGGGCGCACGCAAGCCGGTGCTCTTCATCGAAGGTGACGCTACCCACTCCATCGACGCAAAGCTCTATCCGCTGGTGTTCACCGACTATACGGTAAAGTCGCTCGGCAGCTGCAACAAGGTCATCGAAGCGACACGCACGTTCAACGACCTGAACGCATTCCATCACCTCGACAGTCACGGAATAGTCGACCGCGACCGCCGCGACGCCCAAGAGGTGAAGTATCTGCGTGACAAAAAAATTTTCGTACCCGATGTGGCCGAAATCGAAAACATATTGATGCTCGAAGGGGTGATTCGCACTGTAGCACGCCGTCACCACCGCAACGAGAACCGGGTATTTGAGCATGTCAAGAAATCGATTCTCGGACAGTTTAAGCACGACATACGCCAGCAGGCCCTGCTGCACACTCGACATCGCGTAAAACGAATCATGGAGTATCGCATCGACGGTCGCTTCCCCAACATCAACAAGCTGGAGGAGCACATGGCCAATCTCGTCAACGAAATTAACCCGAGAGCAATGTACGAGAACTTCTGTAAGGAATTTCACCGTTACGTGGTCAACGGCGACTACCAGTCGGTGCTTCGCGTCTACAACCAGAAGTCGATGCTCCCCGGATCGAATGTCGCCGCACTGTGCGGACTCAACAACAAGGACAGTTACATTAACGATATAATAAAAATACTAAAAGAGAACGGACGCGACGCCGAATGTATAAGACGCGCCATAGTGCACTGCTTCGGAATCGATGAAACCGAGGCTTCGGCTCCGCGACCCGACATAAGTGCCATCAATGATGATTAAGTGCTGGATTGAAGCCATGAGGCTGCGCACGCTTCCTGTGTCGGTAGCCGGAGTGGTGCTTGCAATAGGATACAATCAACTCGACGGAAACTTCAAGCCGCTGCCTGCGGCGTTGTGCCTGATTTTTGCCGTACTTGCGCAGATAGCGTCAAACTTCGCCAACGAATACTATGACTACCGTGACGGACTCGACCGCGCAGGCCGCGACGGGCCTCGGCGAGGAGTGACCGAGGGCGACATAACGCCGCGTGCGATGAAAACAGCCACATTCGCCACTCTCGCGCTGGCATGCGCCGTAGGGTGCTCGCTGATACACTGGGGAGGATGGTGGATGCTGCCCGCGGGCATATTGATTGCCTTGGGCGTGATGGCCTACTCTACCGGGCCCTATCCGCTATCGCGTCACGGCTGGGGCGAAGTGGCAGTAGTGTTCTACTTTGGCATAATTCCGGTCAATCTCACCTACTACGTTCAATCAGGCGCGTTCACCGCCGAAGTTCTTGCCGGATCGGTGGCACTGGGCCTCATGATCGCCAATGTGCTCATCGTAAACAACTACCGTGACATCGACGACGACCGCGCCGTGGGCAAGCTCACGCTTGCCGTAAAGATGGGACGCCCGTTCATGGCCACGCTATACCTGCTCAACGGCCTGATTGCCGTAGCGCTGATGTGGAAAGCTTTCACCAACATGCACGCCATAGCCTACGTGTACATCGTGCTGCACCTTATATTATGGAAACGACTCACCCGGGTTACGGGCAAGTCGCTTAATCTTTTACTTGGAATGACTGCAATGCTTATACTGCTCTATGCATCGGCATTCGCAATCGTGGCTACAATACAGTGACCGGGGTTATTTCAGCATTGTCGCTCACCACAGCCTTTATAAGCTCGCCGTCGGGCTTGTAGTAGATGTCGGTGTCGCTGTTTCCGACCTTTTCCACCTCTATTACATAGAAGCTGTCGTTGGCTCTTTCGTAACTCTCGATGTCGTTGATAGTCCATGTTCCATACTCGCTCTCGGCAAAAGCCTTCGACACCTCGCCGGGAATGAAGAACAGATCCTTTCCACAATCGATATTTGTCATACTCCACTTTGCCGATGAATCAAACCACACTTCATAGTCACGGAAATCCTTTGTGAAATCGGCTACAAGATATGCGCCCTTGTTTTCCCATTCCACATTTGTAGCTTCAGGAAACTTGGCAGCCAATGCCTCTACATAAGCCTGAGGAACTTTGGAGGCTGCAACATCATTGTCATCGTCATCATCGCTGCACGACGACAGCATGAACACCCCACACAATGCCAACATCATCAAAAATAGCTTGTTTTTCATAACTTTGAAATTAAATGTTTTCATTATTCTATTCAGATAATATAACACATTGGAATCCTAAAAGTTAACCCTATAAATATTTTTAACCCGACGGGGCATGATATAACGCACATATACAAGTGAAGCCCGCCGACATTCGGCGAGCTTCACAGCGTTTTTATCTGACAGGATTTGATTACTTCTTGAAGAATCGGTTGTAAAGACCCTCAAAGCCCTGACCGTGACGAGCCTCGTCCTTAGCCATTTCATGAACGGTGTCATGGATAGCATCGTGACCGAGTTCCTTGGCACGCTTTGCGATGCGCATCTTGTCGGCATTGGCACCTGCCTCGGCAGCCATACGCTTTTCAAGGTTGGTCTTGGTATCCCATACCATCTCACCGAGAAGTTCGGCAAACTTTGCAGCGTGCTCAGCTTCCTCAAAAGCGTAACGCTTGAAAGCCTCGGCTACTTCGGGATAACCCTCGCGGTCGGCCTGACGCGACATTGCAAGATACATACCCACCTCGGTACACTCACCGTTGAAGTGAGCGGTAAGGTCCTTGATCATCTCGTCGTCCGAACCCTTGGCTGCACCGATTTCATGCTCGGTTACAAACTGAAGAAGAGCGGTTTCGTCGAGTTCCTTGAACTTGCTGCGGGGAGCGCCGCACTGGGGGCACTTTTCAGGAGCTTCATTACCTTCATGAACATAACCGCAAACGGTACAAATAAATTTCTTTTTCATTTCTTTTGGTTATTAAATAATTATACGAATAAATTTGGTTCAATTCAATTTTGCATAACAGTCGCTGCAAAGGCCCCGGTAGCACACATCAACACGCTCTACGTGGAAGCCGCCCCGGCAATCATCGCCCGACAACGCTCCGCCAAGTTCCATATCCATTATCGCTCCGCATGAGCGGCAATAGGAGTGGGCGTGGGGATGCTCTATAAAATCAAAGTGAGCGTTACGCGAGTCGGGAGTCAGCATCGTCACTCCGCAATCGGCTGCCACAAGGCAGTTCAACGTGTTGTAGACGGTGGTCAATGACAATGACGGCATGTCATGCACCAGGGCATCATGAATCTTCTCGGCCGTGGGGTGAACCGGATTCTCCATGAGATAGCGCAATATGGCGATGCGCTGGGCCGAAGGTCTTACCCCCTTGGCCTTCAGATAATCGCTCAGTTGTGCCGTCGTCATCATTTTCATTGCAGTCAATACTGTTTTGTAATCATTACAAAGTTATAATTATTATTTGAAACATGCAAGTGTTTTACTTAATTTTTTTCATGTGACGGCACGATTTTTTTCTCGCGCACAAAAAAAGACATGGCCGTCAGCGATAGACGGCCATGTCGACATATAATCTGTAGTGTTGGATATACTATTTCAATATTCCGTGCTTCTTGAACACCTTCTGGATCTTTTCAAGGGCGGTAGTCACCTGATCCTTGGTGTGAGTGGCCATGAGGCTGAAGCGTATCAGCGTATCCTGGGGAGCCACTGCAGGCGAAACCACGGGGTTGACAAATATGCCCTCCTCGAGAAGGTCGCGAGTGATGGCAAATGTCTTGTAGTTGTCGCGGATGAAGAGCGGAATGATGGGAGTCGAGGTGTTGCCTATCTCGCAGCCCATGTTGCGGAATCCGTCAAGCGCATAGTGGGTGAGCTCCCAAAGCTGCTCCTGAAGCTGAGGCTCCTGCTGCATGATTTCAAGCGCGGCCATAGCTGCGGCAGTCGATGCGGGAGTTATGCTGGCTGTGAATATATAGGAACGTGAATGGTGACGCAGATAGTTGGTGATCGACTTGTCGCAGGCGATAAATCCGCCGAGCGATGCAAATGACTTGCTGAATGTTCCCATGATGAGATCCACATCCTTGGAAACTCCGAAATGATCGCATGTTCCGCGACCTCCGCGGCCGAACACTCCGATACCGTGAGCCTCGTCGACCATCACGCTTGCATCATACTTCTTGGCAAGACGCACTATTTCAGGAAGATTGGCTACATCGCCCTCCATCGAGAAAACGCCGTCGGTGACTATAAGCTTTACCTTTGAGGGATCGCACTTCTTCAACTGGTTTTCAAGCGACTCCATGTCATTGTGCTTGTACTTCAACGACTGAGAGAACGACAATCGACGGCCCTCGATGATGGAAGCGTGGTCCTGCTCATCCCAGAGGATGTAATCCTCACGGCCTGTCAATGTGGAAACGACACCGAGATTCACACCGAATCCGGTTGAATAAATCATTGCGTCTTCCTTTCCAACGTATTCAGCAAGCTTTGCCTCCAACTCCTTGTGGATGTCAAGCGTACCGTTCAAGAACGGCGAACCGGCACATCCCGTGCCGTACTTCTTAATTGCCTCAATGGCAGCCTCTTTAATCTTTGGATGATTCACGAGTCCGCTGTAGCAATTGGAGCCAAACATCAGCACCTTGCGGCCATTGATAATAACCTCAGGGTCCTGTTCGCTCGATATTTCTCTAAAATAAGGATAAATGCCCGCAGCCTTAGCTTTCTGCGGTTCCTGATACTTGTCCAGTTTAGCTTGTAATAGCTTCATAGTCTATGTGTAAGTAAGCGTTTTGTGACTGACTTCTGCCTAAATGGCACTTCTTACCAAAATGCAGGCTGCAAAGATAGCCATTTTTCGCTAATAAATGTCACATTTACACTTTTTTTCTTCTATTATTCTTGTTTTATCGCATCATGAGGCACTGCATGAGCCGGCTCTTCAAGTCCGTCATGATTCTTGCTCGGCTTCATCTTGAGCTTTACCATGTCAAATCCCTGGCCATAGACTCCGTTGACATTGGCCTGAGTGATGAATGCATCCTTGTCGATCGACTTGACGATGCGGAATATGGTTACCGACTCTATCTTGCGACACATGACAATGAGCATCTTAACCTCATGCTTGGTGTACCAGCCCATTCCCGAGAGCACGGTGCAGCCTCGACGAGCCTCATTGTTTATGGCCGTGGCTATCTCCTCCCAATAACGCGATATGATGGTAAACTGGACGGCCTGACGGTTGGTGTTTATCACCTGGTCGGTCATGAACGATGCAAGGAATGTAACTACAAGACCGTAGACCACCTTGTCGATCTGATGAAAGAGGAAGAAGCTCGACGATATGATCAAGAAATCGCAATATATCATCATGCGCCCTATCGACACGTTGCTGCGCTTCGACACCATTGCGGCTACGATGTCGGTGCCGCCCGTGCTGCCGTTATGGGTAAAAGCCAATCCTATGCCCACTCCGCAAAGGACACCGCCTATGATGATGTTCATAAACGTTTGCTGGGCAATGAGCGGCTCGGGGAAAAGAGGCTGCATTATACCTATGAGAAGGTTCAGCACCGTGGCGCCGAACACTGTGCGCACCACAAACTGACGGCCTACGATTTTGTAGGCTATTGCGAGTAACAGCAGGTTGCATACATAGGAGGTGATGGCCACAGGAATGTCGGTAAGGAAATATACGAGTGAACCCACTCCGACAAGACCGCCGATAACGACCTTTTCAGGAAGAACAAAAGCAGTGAAACCGAATGCGTAGATGCACAAACCCAGGACAATAAATACATAGTCCTTGGACGACAGCCAGATGTTGCGTGATAATTTTGGCATAGAGATACCGATTAACTGTTGATTAAAATTCCCAATTTTGAAGTGCAAAATTAACCCAACAATTTAAACTTTACAAACATTTCGCCACAATAATTCAGTATCGGCTCCACCCTCCGGGCAACCGTCGGCCATGCCTTACAAAAAGAGGTCGCCGGATTCCCGAAACCCGGGAAACCGGCGACTTTATGCAACAAGTTTCAGTCAACTGACGGTATATCAATAACCGAATATGTCATCGGTCGTGAGGACAACCACCTTGCCCAGCTTGCCGAGAGCGTCAAGGTCGATGTCGTCGATATTGGCGAGGATGCAGTAGTTGTAGGTGCGTCCTGCTATGTCGGCTTTCTGGAAATCGGTGAGATTCTCAAGTGTGAGTGAGGGAAGAGCCTCAAATATGCGGCGGCGCACATCGGTCGTTTCGCCAAGGTCCTGGGCGTTTATGTAGGACCATGCAACCATGTCCTTGATTTCGCGTTCGGTGCGCAGGCGGGCGTCAAGACCCTCCTTGGCAAGCGCGAATGCGGGTGCACTCTGCGGCATGTTGTTGATAATCTCGTCAAATGCGTTTATAGCGTCGAAAAGCTTGTCATTCTGCGTGCCTATAGAGGTTATATAAACGTAGGGCTGGTCGAGATAAGAGGGCGACGACAAGTAAGCGCCTGCCGAGTAGGCAAGACTGCGGCTCTCGCGCATCTCCTGGAACACGATCGAGTTCATGCTGCCTCCGAAATACTCGTTGTAGAGGGTTACCACAGGTTCAATCGACGGATTGTACTTCTCGCCATTGTTGGAGTACTGCATCATCTTCAGCTGCTTGGAGTCGTAGGGAGCCACATAGATGATAGGCTCGGTGGTTTCTCTCATCTTAAGACGGGGAACATTGGGAACATCCTTCAACGCAGCCGGAGTCTTGTGTTCGCGGTCAACGAGCGATGTCAGTTCGGTTTCGCTGTAGGGGCCGTAGTAGATTATGCGGTGCTTGTAGGAATTGAGGTCGCGTATAGCCTCGGTGAGCTTGGCCGGGTCGAGATTGAGAAGTTCATCGTTGGTGAGATTGAGCTTCTTGGCGGCATCACCATAGATCATGTAGGACTGCAGCGCACGCTGGTTGGCGCTTTCGCTGCTCTTGTTGTTGTCGCGTGACTTCAATATGCGGCTCACGAGTCCGTTATAAGCCTCGGTGTCGACAACAGCCTCGTTCATCAGCTTCTCGACAAGAGCCACGGCCTGGGGCATGTTCTCGCTAAGTCCGTTGATGCGCACATAGAGGCGGTCGGTGTTGGGGCTGATATAGAAAGTGCATCCGAGTCGGTAGAGCTCATTCTTTATCTGTTCGGCGGTCATGTCCTTGGTGCCGAGCAGGTCGAGATACTGAGCGGCAGTACCCAACAGACGGTTGTGACGGTTACCCATTTCAAACACATAGGTGAGGTCAAACAATCCGTTGGTTTCATTTTTCTTGTAAAGCACCGGAATGTTGCTCTTCTTTGTATTGAAGATAGTGAGGTCCTTGTTGTAGTCGAGGAACACGGGCTCGATGGGCTTCACATTGCTCGACTGAATCTCCTTGAGGAAGTCGCTCGACATCTCACGGTTCATCACGATGGGAGTGAGTGCGGGCTTCGACATCTTGAGCTCGGTAGTGTCCTTGCCCTGACGCTTGTAGACGATGGCATAGTTGTTGTCGCCGAGATACTTGTTGGCAAAGTTCACGATATCCTTCTTGGTGAGCTTTGACTGACGGTCGATCGACGCTACATCGTCGGCCCAGTCCGTACCGTTGACAAATGAGTCGAGGAACATGCTCACACGATTGTCATTGCTCTCGATGCTGCTCTGAACATTGCGCTTATAGTTGTTGATCGTAGCTTCGATAAGGCTTTCGTCAAATTCGCCCTTGCGCAGCTTGTCGATTTCGGCGAGAAGCAGGTCGCGCACCTCGTCAAGTGTCTGGCCCTCCTTGGGAGCGCCGATGAGCATGAATGCGGTGCGGTCGGCCATGTTGTACATTCCGGCACCGGCGGCAAGCGCCTTATGCTGCTGGTTTATGTCAATGTCGATCAATCCGGCATCGCCCTGGTTGCTCAATATAGAACTGAGAATGTCGAGCACCTCAACCTCACGGCTTCCGGCTCCGGGGAAAGGCCATCCGATAAACAGCATTTCCGATTCGTTACCCATAACATCGCCCTTGATGGGAGTCGTGATGGGTGCCTCCTCCTTGAACTTCAACACGGGCAGATTGGGATTGGGCTTCAGGTTGCCGAAGTACTTGGTGATGATGTCGACCATGTTGTCGGGATCGAAATCACCACTCACGCATATTGCCATGTTGTTGGGCACATACCACTGCGAGTGATAGTTCTTGACATTGGTGATCGAGGGATTCTTAAGATGCTCCTGAGTTCCGAGCACTGTCTGAGTTCCGTAGGGATGGTTGGGGAAGAGCAGCGAGAGCATCTTCTCGTAAGCCTTGCGGGAGTCGCTGGTAAGAGAGCGGTTCTTCTCCTCATAGATTGTTTCAAGCTCGGTGTGGAATCCGCGCAGCACCGGATGCTCGAAGCGGTCGGCCTGGATGCGCGCCCAGTTCTCGATTTGATTAGAGGGGATGTCCTCGGTGTAGCAGGTTACATCGTAGGAGGTGAATGCGTTGGTTCCCGATGCACCGATGGCGGCCATAAGCTTGTCATACTCATTGGGAATAGCTATCTTGGAAGCCTCGTAGCTCACGCTGTCGATGCGGTGATAGAGCGCGGCACGCTCGGCCTCGTCGGTAGTCTTGCGGTACACCTCAAAGAGTCGCTCTATCTCATCGAGTAGAGGCTCCTCGGCCTTGTAATCCGATGTTCCGAAATTCTGAGTGCCTTTAAACATCAGATGCTCAAAGTAGTGAGCAAGTCCGGTGGTTTCGGCGGGGTCGTTCTTTCCACCCACGCGCACTGCTATATACGTTTGTATACGCGGCTGATCCTTGTTTACGGTCATGTAAATCTTAAGACCGTTGGGTAGTGTGTAGAGTTTGGCTTTCAGCGGGTCGTTGGGTACAGTCCTGTACTCATACTTCGCTGCATGGATTGAAAACGCCGTCATCGACAGCATCACAATCGCGAGAATGTAATTGATGATTGATTTCATAATAATAATTATGATTTGTGATAAATTTTTGCAAAAATAACTCTAATTGTTCAATTGTCAACCTTTCAGCTGAGGAAAATCAATTTGTGTGTCAAATTTCTACGAATTTGCGGCAATTATCCATGTTATCCGTATTGTTTGTCTATTTGTATCTTTATCAGCCCGCGATATTGTATTATTCAATCTTATTAAGTAATTTTACACTATCAATTATTAAATTATACTTCCAATATTATGACTAAAACCATTTCCCGTCTATTTGCAGCGCTTCTGCTTATAGGAATATCAGTATCATCGCAGGCCCAGACCCTCATCGACTACGGTGTACCCGCCAAGCTGTTTCAGGTAGGTGTGAGAGCGGGCTTCAACACCTCCAACCTCACCACCAACTATGATGACGCATTTCAAGACATCAAGTGGAACCACAACCAATGGAAAGGCGGCTTCTCGGCCGGAATGGTTGTCGACATAAATCTGCGCAATTTCTTCTCGATTCAGCCCGGAATATTCTTGGACACCCGTAAAAGCACCTATCACTATCTTGTCAATTCCGACAATGTGCTGAAGGCTATCGACGGCCAGCTTACCGGCAATTATATCAGAATACCCATCCTCGCATCATTGCGACTGGGTGTGGCCGAGCTCGCTCAGGTACAGATCGACTTCGGTCCCTACTTTGCATGGGGATTCGGCGGCGCCAACAAATACACCGTCTACGGCACATCCGACACCGAGCCTACAGCTCCGCAGGTAATAGGTCGCGACTTCAAGAGCGACTGCTTCGGCGACAAAGGAATGGTGCAGACCTACGACTGGGGACTGAAGATGGGACTCGGTGTTCTCGTCATGCAGCACTACTACATCGGTGCGCACTACCACTTCAGCTGCCGCAACGTTTTGCGCGAGCTGCCTCAAACCGAGAAACACCCCGACGGTCACAACAAAGCATGGACATTCACCCTCGGCTACAACTTCTAAACAACTGTTTAGTTGCATATTATTTGTTTATCCACGAAAAAGCCCTTCACTCCGAAGGGCTTTTTCCGTTAATACACAAGTCCCGAACTCTCGCCCGGCCAACAAGAAACCGAACCTTATACATAATAAATAAGTAAATATCTCACCCTAATACCTCAATATTAATGATTTTTACTAATTTTGTACAAACTGAATTTTTAAATCGTAAATTAATCCATGGGCAAAGACATATTCATAAGTTACAGTCGAAAAGATTCTGAAACAGCCAATCGTATATGCAAAGCCCTTGACCGTGCAAAAATATCCTATTTTATAGATTGGCAAGGTATTGGCGGAGCCATGGAATTTCCGGAGATATTAGCTAATGCAATAATTGACTGCAAACTTTTCCTGTTCCTTGCAAGCAACAACTCTTATGAATCCAAGTTTACAAAAAGCGAAATAACATTCGCATTCAACGAAAAGCCTAAAAACACAATCCTTCCATATATTATTGACGACTCTAAATTACCGCCGGCTATGCGACTTGTATTCTCCAACATAACGTGGCGTAATATAAACGAACATCCAATTGACACAATACTAATCAACGATCTATTATCGCTGCTAAAGGACCAAAATCCTCCAAAAGAGAAGAAAGTCAACAAGCCTGAAACCAAAACAATAGAGTCAGGAATAGAACTGTACAATAGTCGTCGTTTCGTAGAAGCATTGCCATTACTTGAAGTTGCGGCCAACCAAAACGATGCGAAATCACAATACTGCCTTGCAGTAATATATGCCGACGGTTATGGAGTAAAAAAAGATTTATCAAAAGCACTGAAATGGTTTAGGAAATCAGCTGACCAAAACTATGACAAAGCCCTGTTTCGCATGGCTAAGTTCTATCAAAGCGGAGATATAGTTCCTCAGGATGACAAGGCTGCATTTAATCTCTTTTTAAAAGCAGCTAAACAAGGACATTTTCTATCGGCCTACAATTTAGGCCTTATATATGAAAAAGGATTAGGAGTTTTTAAAAATGAGAATACGGCTACACATTGGTATGAACAGGCAGCATCAAAAGGATACTACAAAGCCCAGGATGAAATGGGATATAGATGCTTAAAAGGTATCGGAATAACAAAGGATTATAACAAAGCATTAGAATGGTTCCGCAAAGCATCCCTACAAAACTGTTGCTCAGCAAAAAACAATATAGGATTCATGTATTTTAAAGGGTTCGGAGTCAAGCAAGACTATTCCACTGCGATTTGGTGGTTCCGACAATCGGCAATGCAGAATTACAGCTCTGCACAATATAATCTCGGATACATGTATCAGTATGGATTAGGGGTTAAGCAAGATATCGATACTGCAATAAAATGGTACACTAAAGCCGCCGATCAAGGGTATGAGCAAGCGACCGACAAACTAAAAGAATTAAAAAAGCAATAGTCAGCTTAATACGCGTGCAGCGAGGGCAGGAGGTTGACGCCGAAGTAGGTCATTATCACGGTCAGGAATGCCAGAATCAGGTAGATGTGGAAGTTGCGCGGATTGCGCAACTTAGCAATCGAAGTGTGAAGCGGCACCGCATAGACCAAGAATGTAATCAATGCCCATGTTTCCTTCGGGTCCCATCCCCAATATCGCCCCCATGACACATTGGCCCACACGGCACCGGCGAATATTCCGATGCCGAGCAGCACCACTCCCGGATAGAGCAGCACCGTACTCATCGCCATCAGCCGCTCACGCTCACGCTTCATAGCGAGAGCCACAATGCCGTTGAGCATCGTGAACGAAAGCAGCGCATAGGCTATCATCACCAATGTCACGTGCAGGCTCAGCCAAGGCGACGACAGCACAGGCAACAGCGGCGTTATCGTCGGATTCGACTCGCCGAGCCACGCCACAAGTCCGGCAAAACCGGCAAGCAGCATGCCCGACGGCAATGCAAACTCATTTCGCCGGTAAATAACACAGGTCAGCACAAGAACTGCCAACGACAGGAACTGCATGGTTTCGTAACCGTCGGCAAGCGGAATCGAGCCCGACACATACCATCGCATGGCGTAATTCAACGCCTGAAGCGACAGCGAAACATATAGTGCCGCGACAAGCAGCCTGCGACAACGCCACTTCATGGCAAATGCTAAAAAAGCAATCACGGCCATCGACAGCGTGAACATGAAGAAAATCCGTTCAAGCGGCAATCGGTTATACGCAATCTCCACCGCGACCTTGGCCCGTGACAACGGAGCCACATCATCGCCACGCGGCACTATCAGCTCATCGGTGGTTAGCATCAGCACCAGCCCCACCTTTTCATCCACTTCAAGTATGTCACGGTCAAGTCCGCGGTCGGTTCCTTTATACATCGCCTCCAGCCTGTAGCGACCCTCATCGTCAAAGAGGTCGGTCATTCGCACCATGCCGCCCTCGATGCCGAGCCTGCGACACAACTCGTCGCTCTCTATCGATATTATGGGCTGGTGTTGCCACTCTTCGGGATATAACAGCCATGAGGCTACGACCTGCTCGGCCGACAGCCCCCTATAGGATGAAGTGCCCGACAGCTTCGTCACGAAGTCACGCGCAAGAGTGTTGAATGGAGCCACCCTGCCATTGTAGATGACCTGCCGTGACGCAAGCGAATCGCCCTGCTCGCGGGTAATTCCCTTAATAGAGGAGGCATCGGCCACATTGTAGCACAACAACAGCATCGCGACAACGCTCAATCCGCGCAACAATGTCATGAACCGCCCTTTATGCCACAACATCAGCATCAAGCCGCCCACGGCAAGCAACATGTATCCGGCATAGCTTATGCCCGTGCCCCACGGATCGTGATTTACAGTGAGCAGTGTGCCGCCCCGCCCATCGTAGGACGACTGGTAGAACCGATAACCGTCACGTTCAAGTATATTGTTCATCGATATGCGGCAAGGCTCTCCGTCGACATGGATGAAGCTGACATAATCCCTCGGAGCCACGCCACCGGGATAATATTCCACATGGAAGCTGTCGAGCCGCAATGTCACAGGCAACTGTGACACCCCTCCCGATTCAAGATTAAACGACGACACCTCATCGCCGGGCGACATTGTCACGTAACCCTTCTCGCCTGAAACGTAGGTCTCCAGTCCGCCCGCAAGCATCAACACAAACGACGAGTGCAACAGAAACGACGGCAACCGGTGCCACATGCCGGTCATCACCATGCCCGCGACGAGCGTAACGCCCCACAATGCAAGCAACGTGACAAACCACACCGACGAGTAGACCGACGGCAACATGAATGTGGTGACGGCCAACACCGCCGCCGTAACGATGTAGACCGTTATCGCGACACGCTTAAAAACGCGCATAACACTCATTGTGACATGGCTTGACTGCCATACACTCCATCTCGACAAGCCAGCCGGGACGGCACACCGGAGCAAGGACTATCACATGCGGAATGTCGGGGAAACGTTCACGGAACATCGAATTGACCACGGCATAGTCCGACAGGTCGCGAAGATAGACGATGATGTAGCCAACATTTCCCCACGAGCAACCGGCCTCGTCAAGAAGAGCGTGAACATTGTCCCACATTCTCATTGTCTGACGCCTTATGTCGCCCGGATACATGATTTTGCCTTCATTGTTGATGCTGGCCGTACCCGAAACGAGCACATGACGTCGGTCGCCGTAGTCGATGTAGGCTCCACGTTCAAACGACACACCGTATTCATAGGTGGGATTGAGGTAGTCGGGAGCGTAGAGATAGCCGTGCTGACCGTCACGCAATCCGTCGACGGCATAAGTGTCCATCGTCACCGTCACACGTGGGTCGGCATGTCGTCCGCATATTCCGGTACTTGCTATGAAGTGTGTGTCACGGGTTAGCCCGTTGGTTGCAAACACCTCATTGCGCCCCTTTACGACACCTGAATAGTTCACATCAACATTCTGGACAAAAAACCACGTGCGCATGCAGTTGCGGGCCAGTGTGCAGCCTTCGTCCTCAAGCCTCAGTGCGTAATCGCACAGCAATGCGCGTGTGGCCACCTCCGACTGAAGGTCGGGCGCACAGGCGTTTCCCTGCCAGAAGTGGCGGTAATCACCGTGCGTCACCTCAAATAGTCCGTTATATAGGTTTTTCACCGTCACATCATCCTGGAAGTAGACCCAAAGTGCAATCTTTGTACCGTCAAGTGGCGACTGCTCGATTACCGAAACGGCACATTCGCTCTCGGCCGGTATCTCACCCACCTGATTGGCGGCATCGCTCAGGAAGTAACGCTTGAACACCGGACGCACATCACGGCCGAGCGTAGCCGACAGCTCGTCGTAAGCCTGAAGCACGCCGTCAAGCTGCTCGCTGAAGGTTGTGCCCGGAATCAGGCATCGGAACATGGCGTGATACTCGGCAACGCCCTCCGCAGGCTTGAATGCGGCAAGCGTCACATCAACGCTTCCGCTGCCGAGTGTGACATGACTGTACTCCATTGCGTTGTTATTGTCTATTGTAACGTGACTGTATTTTGTTATGTTATTCTGCTCCATTGTTAATCCAGTTTTTAATGAATTCGACCGATGTTACATCGAGCAAAGCCGAGTGATCGAAGCTCCATCCGCGAGTCATGTCGGTTGACACAACCCCGTAGAGGATGCTTTCATCGGCATTGCCGGGTAATACACGCACGGCATCTCCGACCACAGTCGAAGGGATGTCGACAAGCGACTCGCGGCTGCGGTCGCCGGTGAGGTAGAGCCCGGCCGCTGCATGGTTGCTGCCACCGTGACACTGTACACACGAGGCGTCAAACACCCCGGCCTGCAGTGCGCTGTAGACGCTGACATCCATGCGTCCTACCGGCAATCTCACCGTGTCATCGTCAGAGATTGTCGACACCGAGGCAAATGTCACCACACGGCGGCGAAGGCGATTGATGACACACAGCTCAAGCGATGTAACGCTCTCCCCTATGCCCGACATAACCACCATTACAGCGGCTCCGTCGGCCGACTGAGGCACCGATTTCGTGATAACGGCATAATCGCTGTCGTCAAACCCGGCCACGACAAGGCTGTAACCTCCCGCGTTCCACCGGCCGGTTCCCGAAAGCTCTCCGGTAAGCTTCAGCACGAGTCCGTTTTCGGGCTTCAGCTCGGCGCTGCCGTAAACCGGTCCGTCATCACATGATGCCAAAAACATCAAAAATCCGACTACAGTTACAAAAATAGTAAAAATAGCTCGATTCATCATCAGAATGTATATTGAATCATCACTGTACCCGAGTGCATGGCCAGTCCCAGGTTGTCATTGTCACGGTCGAGCTGGCTGTCATGACCCACACGACCCATGTACTGATACATGGCCTGTAGCTTCAGATTGCACCCCTTGAAAAAGTAATTTATTCCCGCCGCAGGCATGTTCAGCAAGCCTCCGCGGTCGAGCCCGTTACGGTCCATGAGGTCGTAACGCAACGCACCCTGCAGCCTGTCGGTAATGAAGTAACCTCCCTGGATGTAACCTCCCGTGTAGCTGTAGGAGTCATGAATCTTCTGTCGCTTGGTGAAGCCCACACGCATGTAGTAAAGCTCGGCACCGATATACATTCGTTCTTTAAGCCAGGCAAATTCGACTCCTGCACGAAAATCATTGGTGCTTTCGTTTTCACTCTCGACATTGAGCGACGCCGACACGCCTATGAGCATCCTGTCGAGATTGAGCTGACGCGGATTGCCCTGTGTCGCAGGCATCACGCCTTTGGGCTGGAAAGTGAAGCGGCAGACATAGAGCAGCGACGGTATGTGCCAGTCGTCGCTGAATGTCTTGGTGGCGCCGTTGACGGCCGCCCCCGTGCCGTTGAATATTCCGGCTTGATATCCCCATCGGTCGCGTATCATGCCGTGAACCTCGACTCCGAGATCAAATCCCGTACCTATCTTAGGAGCTACCGCGTTCAGCGAATGTGGCATTATGACCGGTGTAGTGAGCGATGACGGCAGCGAAGGCATCAGCGTTTCGCCCAGAGTCGTGAGAATCGCATGTGAAAAGGGGGTCTTGAATTTACCCACACGCACCGCCACCTCATCGCGAAGCTTCACATCGGCCCATGCCTGTTGAAGCAGGTTGCCCCCGCTTGCCGCTGCATTTATCGACAGGTTGTAGGTGACTATTCCGAAAGCCTTGCCGGTAAATCCGAGTACGGCATAGGGTATTGCAAATCCGCTGTTGGCCACATTGTCCTGATTGTAGGCGGCATCAAGCCCCTCGTCGTCATAGTAGTTGTAATTGGCCGAGGTCTGCACAAGCAGATAGGGCTTGAACACAAAGTCGCCGCTGTTGCTGCTCCATGTAAAGCCGTCGCGACCGGCAAGTGACACGACCCCGTTTTCAGTATCGGCGTCATATTGCGCCGATGCCGTCGCGTGCAGCATCAGCATAATCGACATTATCGCAAAAATCTTTTTCATATACTTGCATTTAATTGATTGTCAGTGACATCTAAAGCGATTCCAGAAACTTCACAAGCGCGTCGCGCCGCTCTTTAGTCATCGCCTTGAAAAGATTACGTGACGCTTCGCCTTCACCGCCGTGCCACATTATTGCCTCAACGAAGTTGCGCGCACGGCCGTCGTGCAGGAAGCAGGTGTGTCCGTTCACCTTCTCCTGAAGCCCGATTCCCCACAACGGGGTTGTGCGCCACTCATTGCCACGGGCAAGGCCCGACACATAGTTGTCATTAAGTCCCACCCCCATTATCTCCGAACCCATGTCGTGAAGAAGGAAGTCGGAGTAGGGATGTATCGTCTGGTTGCCGAGCCACGGCAGCTGTGTTCCGTTGAGCAACACCGATCCGCGCGGCCTCGTGTGCAACGTGGTCACGTGACACAAATGACACTTGGCCTCATAAAACATGCGCTCGCCCAGCTTCACCTCGGGATCGTTGACATTGCGCCTGGCCGGCACGCCAAGCGACTGCATGTAGAGGTCGACATTCTCCATATCCTCGGTCGACACATCAAGCTTGTCATAGAGTAGTCCCATCATCGACCCTTGGTTAATCTGAATCTGCCCTTCACATATTTCTTCGGGGTATCGGCTGTTGGTGACGCCCATGTCGCTTGAAAATCCAAGCTCCACAGTGAGGTCGGCGTGCTGGGCCTTGTTGCCCGACACGCCCAACGACAACACCCCTCGCTCGGTCACGTAGTTGCATCGGCCGCTTATGCCGTATTCGGGATAGTTGCTGCGCGAAGCAAGCGCCTCTATCTCGACGGGATCGAGCGACATAATCTGTCCCATGCCCACGTGACGCAGTGGAATGCGCACCGTGCAAAACAGGTCGTCAGGGTCTATCTCGTCGGCATACCAGTCGGTAATCGTGTATGAGGGACAGGCGAGTTCATAGGTTTCACCGTCGGGGAAACTTCCCGATTCGTAACGCCACTCAACCTTCAGCTTGCCCTCGGCACTGACTCCGTATATTGCCTGATCGTGAATCACGCGCCCGTAATCCTTGAAAAACGCTCCGTTTTTGCGCGTGACATAGACGAGCATCGCCGAGAATCCGTAAGGGCCCGAACCGCCGTCGCTCCACAGTGCCGGCTTGGTGCGTCCGGCATTGCCATGACAGCTTCCGCATGAATATCCGGCATAGACAGGGCCAAGGCCGCCTCCGTAGTCGTTGCTGCTCGTGCGCATGTCGTCGTAGAGCCTGTCGCCTCGCGTGAAGCGGCTCGCCAATGCTCCGGTCACCCACTCGGCCTCGCTGTCGTAGGCTTTTGACGAGTTCATGAATATGGTAGAGGTGCCCGCCGAGAGAGCATAGCCTTCGGGAACCTCGATGTCGAGCACATCGAGCCCCTCGTCGTCACACGACATGAGGGCCAGCGCAACGACGAGCGCCGATATACTCTTCATTATAAACAGTCGGTTCATGTCAGGTGTCACTCCTTGATTCGGCGCGGTTGTCCGTCCTTGAAGAGCAGAAACTCAAGAGTGTGAAATCCGCGCAGGTTCTGAGCTGCCTCTATCACATCGTCACTGTCGCCGTCGCTCCAGTCAAGGTTGTCGAAGCTGCCGGTGTTCAGGTTCTGCACTATTGCATTCTGGTCGAGAGGCCAGCTGTCCATGTTGGGATCAAGGCCGAGTTGGTCCACGGGGCCGAATAGGAAGGCCTCGCTCTTCTCCCACGGCTCACGCGCTTCAAGCCATGCGTCACAAGCCGACTCAAATGCAGCATCCGAAGGATTACGGGCAAGTCGATTCACTGCGTCACGCAATGCATTGTTACATGACACAAGGTTACGGTAGGTAGGCACAACCACCTCGTCGACATAACTCTCCACGATTGCGTCGAGCATCTCGTCATTGCCCGACATGGAGTTAAGCGCACGCTTCAGGTCGTTGCTAAGTAACGCTTCGAGTGAGGCACATGACTCCATCGCGACATTGGCCTCAGAGCTGTTTATGTGATTGCGGAAGGGCTGAGGTATGGCCTGTATGTCGTCGGCCGCCTTTTGTATCGCGGCCTTCAAGCGTGCATCGAGGTCGGGATCGGCCTCGGCTATGAGCGCCGACATCGAGTGCGTGTTCACCGTTCCGTCAAGCGAGCCGTAGTAGGAGTTGCGTATTGAGCGGATATTGTTGGTGTAGTCGTCACGCGAGTGCCAGCTGTACCACGACTCCACGGCATATAACGCCTCCTCGGTGCGTCCGGCCATGTAGAGATTGTAAGGGTCGCCGATTTTAGCGGTGCCCACCTCATTGGCTATGTCGGCACAACCGTCGACAATCTGCTCCAGGCAATTCAACGCGCTCTGATAGGCTCCTTTGGAGTGATTCTTGAATGTCGTCGCAAAAGGTTCGTCCCCATTATAGCTCACCGTCCATGCGTCGCAAAGGCTTTGAGCGTCATCGCTAAGCAGGAGGGCTACATTGATCATGTAATTGTGCCAGCTCTTGGAGTTGGCCGAAGTGTAGTCTATATCCTTGGCATTGACTGTGTCATCGCCGGGATTGTCGGGCTGATTGTCGCTTCCGCATGATGCAAGGCCCAGTGTCAGGGCTACGGCAAAGGCCGTTGTGATTGATGTTCTCTTCATCTTGGGTTATTGTTTTTGTTATTGATTATTGTCGTTACTATCGGCTTATGAACCACCCAATGTAGGCGATTCCGATTGAAAATTCATTCTCGCTGTTATACTCTCCGCGACCAAACACTCGCGAAGTCCCTATCCGGCGTGTCGTATAGTCGGCCTTCACGACGAGGCCCGGCAATGCAAACCAGTTTAATCCGGCACTCCACTTGCTCACTTCAAGACGCTTGTCGGGAGTGCGGGGCTGCTCCACCCTCTGCTGGGGATTGTAATACTCATACTGCACAAAAGGATAGATGACAGGACACTGCCTGATACCCGAAACAGTGGCCAAATTGACTCCGACTTCGGCACTGTAGGCGAGTGCATTCTTGGCTACAGGCGTGAGCCGGCTATAGGGCGATGCGTTGGATAGCTTACCGTTGACATCGTTTACGGCCGCACTGTTTCCGAGATGGCCGTAAAGCACGTTGGCCCGTGCCGTGACATAGCGGTTGCGGTACTGTGCATCCCACGACACCAGCGTGAGCGGAATACGCCCGTAGCTCTTATAGGTCTGCGACTTGTCGGAGTTGGCTCCCGTGTTTCGGCAGTAGTAGGCCGAAACTCCGGTGCGCAATCCGGGCACACCCCGGTAATCAATGCGCACGACATAGCCCGGCGATGTGAAATTGTCGTTTTCAAAGAATCCCTGCTTACCGCCGGCGATCCACTCATTGCGGTCAAAGCCGTTGGCATTAAGTCCGGCCACAGCCATAACCTCATAGTCCAATCGGCCGTAGCCTCGCCCCAAAGAGCCAAACAGCGACAACCCCGTTTCATGCCATGTCGAAGGCAGGAGTTTGGTTTCACCCTCGGGGCGCTCGGTGCCGAAGAAGTTGATAGGCTCATGGTGGGCATTGGTAAGCCCCACAGGCACTATCTGATGTCCTACACGCACATTCAGCCCGCGGGATATGACGCGCGTTATATGAAACTGCTCAAGAGCCACCTCGCCGCCCTTCTCTATCTCGGTTTCATACTCACCGTTTTCGGTGTTCTCAATTTCATAAGCCGAGCCGGTGCCGCCCGATTCAAACTCGATTTCAGCACCGAGCACCCACTTGGGATTGAATTTGTAGTCAAGCGCAAGGACAAATCGCGGAATCGATATCGTATTGCGGTTTTCGCGTGTCGCGCCATCCTTCTGAAAGCGGTTTATACCATAATCCTTGAACGATGCCACAATTTCACCGTAACCGCCAAAGCGGAACTTGTCGTAACTGTCGACTGCGGTTGAATCCTGCGCATAACCCGATGCGCAACCTGCTGCAACGGTCAGGGCCAAGAGTGAATTTCGCACTATGTACATACTCATTTTTGGTTAATTTTTGTTTATGCAAAATTAGTTTTACCCTCTAACCCGCTAAATACTCAAAAATGATGAAATTCACCCGTTATTTAGAATCATTCTAACTAAATATGATTAACCTCCTCGATTTAACGCATCTGATTTCACCGCGATTCATCTACACCACCCTGCCCCTCAACTTTTACGCAAGCTCCCGTTAAACCTTTTTTACTAATTGAAGTCATAATTTAATTAACCTAAATTTAAATTACCATAATTTTAAGCCGATGAAATTATCAACCCTCTCCCTGCCGCTGATTGCGATTATGCTCGCGTCATGCCAACCCAAGGAAATACCGACAGTCTACGACCGCGAGAACACTGCCGACAACTATCCCGCAATCGAGATGCCGGGACTGCAGCAGCTTCCCGAAATAGCCACCCTGCCCGACCCGTTTGCATGGGCCGACGGTAGCGGACGCTCAACCCGATTTGATGACTGGGCGCGCCACCGCTCCGAAATAATCCAGCAGCTCTACCACTACGAAATAGGCGAAAAGCCGGTAGTGAGCCGCGACAGCATCGAGGCATTCATGGACAATGACACCCTGCGCGTGACCGTACACAACGGAGGCGAAACCCTCAACCTCTCGGCCACCATAAAATATCCCGAAGGCGACGGGCCCTTCCCGGCCATGATAGGCGTGGGATTCCCCTACGGATCGCTGCCTCCGCAGATATTCGAGAGCCGCAACATTGCCGGCATAGCATTCAACTTCACGCAGGTGATGTCGCACACCCAGAAACGCGGCACCGAGCCCATCAACCGCATATACCCCGACATGATACAAATAGGAGCCTACAGCGCATGGCCCTGGGGTGTGAGCCGAATTATCGACGGACTTGAAATCGTGGGCGAACAATCGCGCATCGACTTGAAGCACCTCGGTGTAACCGGATGCTCGTTTGCCGGAAAGATGGCATTATTCTCAGGAGCGCTTGACGAGCGCATAGCCCTCACAATAGCACAGGAGCCCGGAGGCGGCGGAGTCGACGCCTGGAGAGTGTCGGAAACTCTCGGCAACGTGGAAACACTCGGACGCACCAACTACTCATGGTTCCTTGAAAGCATGGCACAGTTTGCCGAAGAGAATGTGTCGCGACTCCCCATCGACCACCACCAGGTGGCTGCGCTCATAGCACCCCGAGCCCTGCTCGTGCTTGGCAACACCGATTTCGAGTGGCTCGCCGACGAGTCAAACTATGTGTCAAGCCGTGCAGCGCGCGAAGTGTGGCGCACATTCGGCATCGAGGAGCGCATGGGATTCTCAATCGAGGGCAACCACGGCCACTGCCAGCTTCCCGAGAGCCAGTATCCCGAAGTTGAGGCATTTGTCGACCGATTCCTGCTCGACAAGCCCGAAATCGACACCAACATCACCCGCGCCGACATGTTCAGCGAGGTCGACTACATGAAATGGATGCCCTGGGCCGAGAAATAACAGCCTCACAACCACCGCAAAACTCCAAGTCAGCAAAATTTTACAATCCCCGAATCGCAAGATTTCGGGGATTTTTGTGTAAGTTTGTACTGACTATGATATTAAGACATCTTTCAATCACCAATTTCAAGAATTTCGAGGAGGCACGGCTGGAGTTTTCACCCAAGGTCAACTGCTTCCTCGGCAACAACGGCATGGGCAAGAGCAACCTGCTCGACGCCATATACTACCTCAGCTTCTGCAAAAGCTTCACCGGGATGACCGACTCCATGGTCATGCGGCGAGGCGAGGATTTTGCCATACTCAAAGGCAACTATATCCGCCGGGGAGCCGAAGAGGAGCTTGTTCTGGGTATGTCGCGAGGCAAGCGCAAGTCGCTGAAACGCGGAGGCAAAGAGTATGATCGGCTCTCAAGTCACATAGGAGCTTTTCCGCTCGTGATAGCGGCTCCTATCGACATCGACCTCATAAGAGGTGCCGGCGACGAACGCCGTCGACTCATGGACATGGTGATTTCACAGAGCGATCCCGTATATCTCGACAACCTGCTCCGCTACAACCGCGCACTCGAGCAGCGCAACCGCCTGTTGCGCGACCACTCGGTCGACCACAACCTTTACATGGCCGTCGAGCTGCAAATGGACATGGCCGCAACCTACCTGCACAACGCACGTTCACGATGGGTCGAAACCCTGACCGAGATATTCAACACCTTCTACCACGCCATAGCCGGCGAGGGCGAGAACGTGACACTCCGATACATAAGCACGCTCTCATCGCCGGGTACATCAATGACATCGCTCCTCGACAGCGCACGCCGTCATGACGAAATCGTGGGACACACCTCGGTGGGGCCTCACCGCGACGACATCGAAATGCTGATCGACGACATGCCCATGCGTCGCGCAGGCTCGCAGGGTCAGTGCAAAACCTACTCGCTTGCACTGCGCCTCGCGCAATACGAATTTCTGAGAAGCTCGTGCGGAATGATGCCGCTGCTGCTGCTCGACGACATTTTCGACAAGCTCGACGCAACAAGGGTGGAGCGCATCATGGAACTGGTGACGCAAAGCGACTTCGGACAGATATTCATAACCGACACCAACCGCACCCATCTCGACGACATAATGTCACGCACCACGGGCGACTACAAGCTGTGGCTCGTAAGTCACGGAACCGTTGAACCGCTTAACAATCATGAAACGCACTGAACCAAAATTACTCAACGACATCATAAACGAGGCGTTGCGCAACGACGGACTTGAAACCCGATTCCGCGAACAACGCGCCGCCTATCTGTGGCAGGAGGTCGTGGGTCCCGGCATCAACCGATACACCACACGCCGCTATGTCGACCGTGGCGTGATGCACGTTTACATCAGCTCGGCCTCGCTGAAAAACGAGCTGTCCTATCACCGCAGCCGGCTCGTGCAGCTGCTCAACGAGGCTGTTGGAGCCGATATAATAACCTCCATCGAACTACATTGACACAGCCATTGACTTAAAATAACTTAAATCTAATGTAGATACGTAAACGGATTGCACACACCGAAAGTTATTACTAAGAGTGCCTCCCAACTAATCGAAGACACTCGGTATAACATCTGAGTCTTTCCGAATATGCGTATCAAATCGATTTCATTTTACCTGATTACAGGCCTGTTGCTTGCTCCGTCGGCGATGAATGCCGACGACTTCAAGCCGCTCAGGGTACTTAATGATTCACTTCCCGAGCAGTGGACTTATAACGAGAACTTCAGTCAGGAGCTGCCATCCGACGACCGATGGTGGAACTACTTTGAGGATCCCATGCTCGACTCGCTCATCACAGCAGGCGAAAACAACAACTACAACATACTCATGGCCGCCCGGCGCATCGAGGTGGCACGCCAGTCGCTCAATTCGATACGTGCCGGCTACTTCCCTACATTCAATCTGAGCGGAGGCTGGACCAAGTCACGCAACTCGGGTGCGCTCGGCAGCGTGATGACACGCGCAAGCACGGTCGACTACTTTTCGCTCGGCATAGACATGAGCTGGGAGATAGACATATTCGGACGAATAGCCACAAAAGCCAAGGGTGCCAAAGCATCCTACAACGCCACCCGAGCCGAATATGCCGCCGTGATGACCTCACTGTGCAGCAACATAGCCAAGACCTACATAACGCTGCGCATGTGGCAGGCCGAACTGCTTGTGGCTCAGGAGCACATAGCCTCGCAGGAAAAGATATTGAAGATGACCGAGGCGCGGCATGAAGCGGGACTCTGCTCCATGCTCGATGTGACACAGGCCAGGATTGTGTTCTACTCGACCCAGGCTACGCTTCCGCAGCTGAAATCGTCGATTCACACCACCATCAACGCTCTCGCACTGCTGCTCGGCGAATACCCCGAAGCCTTGAACGAACGACTGTCGGCAACTGCCCCCTTGCCATCCTACCACCACATCGTCACCGCCGGAATTCCGATGGAGCTGCTGCGCCGACGCCCCGACATTGTCGAGGCCGAGTATCAGCTCGCAGCATCGGCCGCTCAGCTCGGAATCGCCAAGAAAGAGTTTCTGCCTACGCTCACGCTCAACGGCTCGATAGGCACTTCGGCCCACCGGATAGGCGACATGTTCAAAGACGACAGCTTCACCTACGCTATAGCCCCCACCCTGTCGTGGACCATATTCGACGGACTCGCACGCAACTACAACATGGCCTCGGCACGTGCCTCGATGGAAATCGAGATGGACAACTACAATCTCACCGTGATGACCGCCGTCGAGGAGGTCGACAACGCCATGTCGACCTATCTTGCCACTCTCGACAACATCGAGATGCTGAAAAAGGTGATCGAGCAGAGCCGCAAGTCGCTTGAGCTGTCGGTCGACCTCTACAAGAGCGACCTCTCGGCTTTCAGCAACGTGGTCGACGCACAGATGAGCCTGCTCGAAAACCAGAACTCGCTTGTGGCGGCACAAGGCAAGGCTCTCACCTCGCTCGTGGCCCTCTATCAGGCGCTCGGCGGCGGATGGGACATAACACAACTTTGAATTATAAAAAAACAAACACCCTATAGCAATGAAACAATCGACTCTCCTGCGCTTAACATTGCCGGGACTGGCAATGATTACTCTCGCCGCATGCAGCCACAAGAGCCCGGCTCATCAGGAAGGCGGTGAAATGGCCGTCGAAGTAGCGATGCCCGTAACCGATTCAATAACAATCTACAAGACCTATCCCGGATACATCTCGGCCAACGCATCGGCCGCCGTGGTGGGACGCGTCAACGGAACTCTGCTTACAAGAACCTACGACGGCGGTTCGCTCGTCAAGAAAGGACAGGTACTCTTCACGATCGAGCCCACCAAATACCGCGACGCCGTGCAGCAGGCATCAGCCGCACTGCAAACGGCTAAGAGCGAATATGAATACGCTTCCAATCAGTACGCGGCCATGAAGAAGGCGCTCGAAAGCGATGCCGTGTCGCAGATGGATGTGATACACGCCCAAAGTTCGATGGAGCAGGCCGAAGCGGCTATCAAGCAGGCACAGGCTTCATTGAGCACGGCTCAGACCAATCTCGGCTACTGCACCGTAAGAGCCCCGATAACAGGACACATAACCACATCGACAGTCGACCCGGGGTCGTTCATAAGCGGTGAAGGCGCTCCGTTCACCCTCGCACAGATATATGACGATTCAAAGGTCGTGATAATATTCCAGATTGAGGACACACAGTATCAGCGCATGCTCAACTCACGCGGAACCAGTGACGAGGCCTCCTATCGTCACGTGCCGCTGACATTCACCGACACGCTTCCCCACTCCTATACCGCCGACCTCTTCTACACCGCCCCCACAATCGACAAGAGCACCGGTACGCTCGAGCTGAAGGCTCAGGTCGACAATCCCTACGGCGAACTCCGCGACGGAATGTATGTGACGGTACACCTGCCCTACGACACCGACCCCAAGGCCATACTCGTGAGGGACGCTTCGATAGGCACCGATCAGCTCGGCAAATATCTCTATGTGGTCAACGACTCCGACAAGGTGGTATATACGCCTATAAAGGTCGGCGACCTCTACAACGACACCCTGCGAGTGGTAACCGAAGGCATCACGCCACAGTCGCGCTACGTGACATCGGCACTGCTGAAGGTGCGCAACGGTATGCCGGTCAACCCGGTGATAAAGTAAACGTAATGCCTCAACCGTCATGTTTTCAAAATTTTTCATAGACCGACCGATTTTCGCCACGGTGCTTGCCGTTCTAATGGTGCTGGCGGGATTGCTCACTGTGTCATCGCTCCCGGTGGCGCAGTACCCCGACATAACGCCGCCCACGGTAAGCGTGATGGCCTCCTATCCGGGAGCCAATGCCGAAACCGTGGCTCGCACAATCGGCGTTCCTATCGAGGAACAGATCAACGGAGTGGAAAACATGCTCTACATGAGCTCCAACTCCGGTTCCGACGGCAGCTACTCGCTGACCGTGACATTTGAGCAGGGTACCGACATCGACCAGGCTGCTATCGATGTGCAGAACCGCCTGAACCAGGCCGAGCCCACACTCCCGGCCGCTGTGAAGCAGCAGGGTATAACGGTCAACAAGGAGTCGACCAACATCGTGCTGTTCTGCGCCCTCGAAGGCGACAGCACCGGTAAGTATGACGCTCTCTACCTCACCAACTATGCCAACATCAACCTTGTCAACGAGCTCTCGCGCGTCAAAGGCGTGGGTGGCGTTCAGGCTTTCGGCGGAGGCAACTACAGCATGCGTGTGTGGCTCGATCCCGAACTGATGCGTGCCCGCGGACTCACTCCGGGCGATGTGCTTTCGGCAATACAGTCACAGAACATGGAGGTGTCGGCAGGTGATGTGGGCGCAGCCCCGACGGCCGGAGCCGATGCGTTCCAGTTCACGCTCGTTTCCCAGGGCCGACTGCAGAGCCCCGAGGAGTTTGGCAACATCATAATACGCTCCGACGGCGACGGACTGCTGCGTCTGCGCGATGTGGCATGTGTCGACCTCGGAAGCATCAGCTACGCGGCCACGACTCTTGTATCGGGCAAGGAGGCCGCGCTGCTCGGAATCAAACAGCTCCCCGGTGCCAACGCGCTCGATGTGTCGAAGGCCGCCAAGAAGGAGCTTGACAGGCTCAGCCAATACTTCCCGCCGGGCGTGAAGTACTCGGTGATCGAGGATACATCGCAGTTTGTCACAGCCTCAATCGAGGAGGTTGCGGTGACATTCGTCGAAACTACACTCATCGTGATGATTGTGATTCTCATATTCCTTCAGAACTGGCGCGCGGTGATAATACCCATGCTCACCATTCCGGTGTCGCTCATCGCCACATTCGCAGTCATGAAGCTCATGGGATTCACCATAAACACGCTTACGCTCTTCGGCCTCGTGCTAGCAATTGCGATTGTGGTCGACGATGCAATAGTCGTAGTCGAGGACTGCTCGCGTCTTGTCGATGAAGGCAAGCTTTCAAGGCGACAGTCGGCCGAGAAGGCGATGAACGAGCTGACCGGCCCGGTGATCGGCGAGGTGCTCGTGCTGCTCTCGGTATTCATCCCTACGGCCTTCGTAAGCGGAATCACGGGACAGCTCTACAAGCAATTCGCGCTCACCATAGCCGTGTCGACGGCATTCTCGGGATTCAACGCGCTCACGCTCACCCCGGCTCTTTGCGCCCTCTTCCTCACGCCCCGCAACAAGAACACCAAGAATGTCATCTACAAGGTATTCAACAAGGGATATAACGCCGTCGAGGCATTCTACAAGCGAGTGGTGGGCCATGCGCTCAACCATGCCAAGCTCGCCATACTTGCATTTGTCATAATAGCCGTGATAGGAATCATTGCATTCCTGAAATGGCCTACATCCTACATCCCGCAGGAGGACCAGGGCTACTTCATGTCGTCGATCCAGCTGCCGCAGGGAGCTTCGCTCGAACGTACCGAGAAGGTGGTCAACAGCATCTCCGACGAGATACGCCGCCGATTGCCCGAAGTGTCGGATGTCATGGCGATATCGGGATTCTCGTTCCTCGGCGGTGGCGCGTCGTCCAACATGGGTTCGCTCGTCGTTGTGCTGAAGCCGTGGAAGGAGCGCAAGTCCAAGAGCCAAAGCGTGTTTGCGATGATCGACAGCGTGCGCAACATCGCCGACAGCTATCAGGAGGCGATAGTGTTCTCGGTAAATCCGCCCACGATTCCCGGACTGGGTATGTCGTCGGGTCTTGAGATGCAGCTTCTCGACATAAACAACCTGGGCGCAGCCGAGATGATGAAGGCTATAGCAAGCATTCAGGAAGCGGCCAAGGATGAGCCCCGCATCAGCTCCATCACTACGATGTATCAGGGCGAAGTGCCGCAGTACCGCCTCAACATCGACCGTGACCGCGTAAAGCTCCAGGGGCTCACGATGAGCGATGTATTCTCGACACTCGCCTACTACATGGGCGGCAGCTATGTCAACGACTTCGTGGAGTTTGGCCGCGTATATCAGGTGACGCTTAAAGGCGACGACAGCGCCCGAGGCAACATCGAGGATGTAATGAAGCTGAGCGTGCGCAACTCGGGCGGCGAGATGGTGCCCTTTGCCTCGTTCACGACTATAGAGTCGGTGATGGGACAGCCCACGGCATCGCGCTACAACATGTATGCCACGGCGGCGATAACGGCCAATGTGGCCCACGGCGTCAGCTCGAGCGACGGCATCAAGGCCATGGAGCAGCTTGTCAAGAAGACTCTCGGCAACAACTACTCCTACGCATGGACCGGCGAAGCCTATCAGGAAACCCAGTCGGGCACCACGGTGACGGCCGTGTTCCTCTTTGCCATCATCCTTACACTGCTCGTGCTCGCAGCCCAGTATGAGAGCTGGACCGACCCTATAGCGGTAGTGCTGTCGATGCCTATAGCCATCCTGGGAACCGTGCTCGGATGTATGTTCATGAGCCAGAGCATAAGCATCTACACTCAGATAGGACTTATCCTGTTGCTCGGCCTGTCGGCCAAGAACGCGATCCTCATCGTGGAGTATGCCACCTATTTCCGCAGGAGCGGAGTGACGATAAAGCAGGCCGCACTCGATGCCGGTGTGATACGTTTCCGACCCATCATGATGACAGCGATAGCCTTCATCTTAGGCGTAATGCCCATGATGTTTGCCACGGGTGCGGGAGCCGAAAGCCGCGTTTCGCTTGGTACGGCCGTAGTGTTCGGAATGTTGCTCAATGCAATCCTCGGAACCCTCTTTGTCCCCAATTTCTGGGACATGATGCAAACGTTCCAGGAGAAGGTGCTGAGCAAATTCTTCAAGGGTGTGGACGATGTGCCCGCACAGTCGTCCGACGACATCCCGAAAGGTTCGATTTAAACCCTTCATTCTTCATATTTCAATGGGAGGCTGTGCCGCACTTTCGACACAGCCTCCCTGATTTTCACCAATTCATAAAATCTTGTTGCAATCAATCGGCATTGGATAATTTTTGCTACTTTTGCATATCGGAATTTGTATCTGTTTTCACATCAGCTGATTTATGAACACCAATCACATTATCGCATCATTGCTTATGCTCACGGCTGCCTTGGGATTGCATGCCGGCGACAACATCTCCTCATTAGGCGAAAAAGGAAGTTTCGTAATAAACGGAAATGTCGACCCGTCATTCGGCAATCTGTTTGAAATGGCCGTAACCGGATACCTTGACAACTATTCCAAGGAGATTACCATCGACAACGACGGCAACTTCCAAAGCACGATCGACATCGAAGGCCCCCTGCAGGAAGCCTACCTGTATGTCAACAACGATGCCGTGTCAATACCTTTGATGCCCGATAAAACGGTGACAGTAAACTGTCATGACGGCAAGCTCACTCTTTCAAGCAACGACAAGGACTTCAACCGCGACCTTGAATTTGCGCTGCTATGCCACAAAAACATGCGCAAGCGGTTTCTCGACATTAATGTCGCATCCTACTACGCATTAACCGATTCGGCCAAATCGGCGCTCGTCGACAGCATAAACGACTACATCAACGACTACAACAAGCTGATAGATGATTTCGAGGCTTCGTCAGGAATGTTGGCCAATCACAACTACTTTGCACATGACGCTTACTTCGGCGTCGTCGGTTTTATCGCCGGACGGCCCGACTTGCTGCCACGCATCACCGCAGGTCAGGCAGCCCTGAAATCATCCGAGCCCTATAAATGCATCACCGGCGACGATATGAAGTATCCCAAGACACGCGATTTTGCATCACGATACGTAACCTTCAATGCTACTTTAAATGTCAACAATGACTCCCTGTTATCCAACGATGACTACTACAACATAATCCGGGCATCAAGAGGCATCTCGCCCGACTCGCTCACTGCCGATGTTGTCAACGCCTATCAGCTCAGCAACTGTATGGTATTTGACCCCTATGAAAAAATCCGTCCGTTTGCCGACAAGACGATTGAGGGCATAACCACCCCCTGGCTCAGGAGCCTGTTGTCGGAAGCTGTCGAAACCTACAAGCTCACAAGCACGGAAAGCGACCTGCCGCCCATGAAGCTTATCGACAGCGAGGGTCGTGAATTGTCGCTCGACAGCTTCAAGGGCAAGCCGGTGCTGCTCGACTTCTGGTCGATCGGATGCGGACCTTGCCTTGAAGAGTTCCGACAAATGGATGAATTCAAGAAAGCGCTTGGCGACAAGGCCGACAATCTTCAGGTAGTGACTGTGTGCTGCGGCAATCCCGACAATCAGCGATGGAAAAACATGATCACGCGCTACAACCTCAACGATGTCAACACTGTAATCATGCACAATGAGTCGGCGCCCATCTATAGCACCATCGGCTACCCCACCTACATTCTCGTAGGCCCCGACGGAAAGATAGTCGAATGGAACACCGACCGCCCCTCGACAGTCCTCTTCAAAAAGCAGAACAACATCCCCACCACCCTCGACGCCCTCCTCTAATCACCAAAATATCAAATGATTATGGCTAATTATTTTGAGAAGAAGGAAGCGCATCGCAGGGAGCTTGAAAAGTACTATAACGAAAAACCCAATTTGCGATTGAAATATGCTGCAATCGCATCAATCGCCATCGCTATAATACTACTTTTGATAAATGCCTTCGGGTGGGTCGGCACATCGACCACCGTGCAGCTGCTCCTGCAAGGCTGCGCCGGGCTCTTTGCAATCATCTTTGTCGTCCTCGTCACCATCCTCGTCTACCGCGTAAACGCCGCCTCCCTCAACAACCACCACACCCCCCGCTAAGCAACGCAATGCGATATATGCCGTTAGGCATATCATGTACTTAACCGCGGGTTGGGCGAAAGCCCTACCCGTGGAAAGGGTGGACGAAAGCCCCAACAACCCCTTGCGGGTTGCTCACACCCCATACGCCAGCAAATCCCCGCGCAACAGACGACGATACGCCAGCAAATCCCCGCGTTAGCGCCAAAGCTGCAGAGCAGCTTAATAAGGTTAGGCCCGCGCAAGGCCGCCGTTAGGCGTCCGCAGCACGGGTATAAAAAGCCATAAAAAAGAAAAAGGGCTGCGTTAGCTGCCCAATAAAAACGTTACTCCATAGGATGCTATATGCCGATAGGCATATTCTGCCATGCGTGATGCGCCGTTGGGGCACGGGACGCCGGGGCGGATGGCACGGATGGTGAGGTTATTGGGCAGCTACGCAGCCCCGATGGATGGTGGGGGAATCCGCACATGACCCCACGCTGCACGTACCACAAGGGCACGTTTGCATGGGGCTAACATTATTGAGCAGCTACGCAGCTCCAGCGCTAACGCGCATGCATTCCCCATCATATACACATTATATATCTGGTGGTGGCAAATCCCCGCCACACATGGAACACCCTGCTCTCGCGCAGCCCCGAGCGCACACCCCTCCAGCGAATCCCCGTCATAATCGGAACACCTCGCCCCGCGCAGCGCCGGGCGCACAACCCCATCAGCAAATCCCCGCGTTAGCGCAAAAGCTGCAGAGCAGCTTAATAAGGTTAGGCCCGCGCAAGGTCGCCGTTAGGCGTCCGCAGCACGGGTATAAAAAGCCATAAAAAAGAAAAAGGGCTGCATTAGCTGCCCAATAAAAACGTTACAACATGGGATGATGGAGCATCTATTGGGCAGCTAACGCAGCCCCGATGGATGTTGGGGGAATCCGCACATGACCCCACACTGCACGTACCTAAAGGGCACGTTTGCATGGGGCTAACATTATTGAGCAGCTACGCAGCTCCAGCGCTAACGCGCATATCCCAACCCATCTCCTCGGATGGTGGGTATGCAACCCGCAAGGGGTAGCAGTCCTGGTATATGACGCCAGTCCACGGGTGGCGCTCCGCTTACCCGCGGTTAAACACATGGTATGCCTCCGGCATACGCACCCCACGGCGTCATCCCATCATACGCATATCATCCTCGGGTACATACGCCATACATGACATGCCTTCGCCCAGGGCGCGGGATTACGGGTTGTGGCGGAGGAGGGTGTTTTCGCGGATGAGCTGCTCGATGCGTTCGTCTTTTTCGCGGATGATTGTCAAGAGGGCGTCGACCTGGTCGGTGACGGGCGCGGCGTCGGGCTGCTGCTTCAGACTGCGCACCATGTTGCCCTCGCCGGTGATGAGCCAGTCGGTATCAAGCCAGTCAAATGCCTTTACCACCTTCAGCAGGAAGTCGTAGCCGGGTTTGTTGCGGCGCATAACCACGACGCCCCTCACCGTTTGGTCGCCGACTCCGATGTGACGCGCAAACGATGAAACATTCATATTCTCATGTTGTATTATCGCATTGATGCGATCGCATATATCCATCTTTTTTCAATAATTTACGGTTTTATGTTGGTACAGAAGGGAGAGAGGATGCCTATCGGCATATACAGCCTTGCGGGACGCCGTTGGGGCTGCCGTGGGGCCGTCGGGGCGGAGGGCACGGATGGCGGGGCGGTTATTGGGCAGCTAACGCAGCCCTTTGCCTATATCGCTTTGCCATATACCCGTGCTGCGGACGCATAGCAGCGTCCTTGCGCGGGCCTAACCTTATTAAGCTGCTCTGCAGCTTTGGCGCTAACGCGGGGATTTGCTGGCGTATTGGACGCGTATCGTCGTCCGTTGCGCGGGGATTTGCCGGCGTATGGCGTATGCAACCCGCAAGGGGTTGTTGAGGCTTTTCGATGGCCCTGTCCACGGGTAGGCCTTCGGCCAACCCGCGGTTAAACACATGATATGCCTGTCGGCATATACCGCCTCGCGTGTGTCCTATGCTGTGGATGTGTCCGCTTTGGTGTATATGCTTGCATATACCCATCCGGCGGGGGTCGCGGGGGGCTGCGGATGGGGGGGTCATGCGCGTTAGCGCGGGAGCTGCGTTAGCTGCTCAATAGGGTTAGCCCCATGCAAACGCGCCTTTAGGTGCGTGCAGCGTGGGGTTGTGCGCGTCCCCCATCATTCCCCGGGCTGCGTTAGCTGCCCAATAAAGGGAGAGGAGCTGCGGTGGCTGCCCGGTTAATGCCCCACCGTATTGCTTTAGGCCGGACAGCCCCACAGCTAATAAGCGCGTGCCTATTTATATTTTATACCCGCCAAAGCGAGGCAAAAGCCCACATAAGCCAAAGCCCGCAAAGCCCGCGCAGCTCCGTCACTTCAGCTTCGGGCGGTCGGCCGGCAGAACGTGGATTCCGTAGGATTCACGAAGGAAGTCGCCCAGCACATTATCACGGTTGGCATTGATCTGCTCAACGTAGAACTGCGAGAACGCCTTGCGAAGCCCCTCCACCGTCACGGTAGTGTCGTTTTCGATGTCAAACTGCGAGTTAAGCCGTGCGCGAGCTATCAGGAACCCGTGAACACGCTCGTTAAGCGGCGTGCCCGACAGGCCGATGCCGTGGCTCAGGTCGATGTTCACGTCGCCGCGCTCAACCGCCATCGGAAGCTCGATAAAGTCGAGCGAGTCGGCCGGATTGTAGAAGCGCAGAAAGCCCAGATAGGGCATCTCGGCCGTGTCGCGGCGCACCATCACAGCTTCGTTGTTGCTGAACACCACCGAGTCAAGCACCCGGTTGTCGACATCGTAGAGCACCGCCTGCGCATACTCCTCGCCCGGCGACACTATAGTCACCGTACATTCGGGCTTGTTGGATGCTCCGCTGCCGCAGGCCGTAAATGCAGCCACAAGAAGCAGCGTCACAATAAAATTGATTGTCTTCATCGTCAATATTGATTAGTCAATTATAGAGAGGGCGGCACGGCTGCTGCCGCTCCGCCCTCTTCAGGATTGTTGTACCTCTGTAAAATCAGAATCGGAATCCGAGTTTTACGATAGGCATGTCTATGAGCTTGATGTTATGGTGACACAGATTGTACTTGTCAAAGCCCTGCGGTGCCATCTGGATCAGGTCGTAGCGGTAGGATACCGGCTGACACTCTACGGCAAGGAACATGCCGCGTGTCAGGCTGTACTCGATACCTGCTACAGCCGCGCCCTTAAGCGCTATCATCTGGCCCACACGACCCGGGGCAAGGTAGACGGCCTCCTCGATTTGCTCGCCGAGGTCGCTTAGGTCCTCATCGTCAACCATGATGCCCGTGTAGGGCTGCTTGGTGTGGATGCGGGCCATCTGCATCCCTATCGTCACTCCCACATAAGGGTGTATGCGCTCGTTGCTCGTCTTGAAGTAGCGGTCAACTCCGGCGTTGATATACCAGTTGTTGTTGACCTGCGCGTTGACATACTTCTGGTCGGGGATGCGGAGGTTGTCCAGATCCTCATATTCGGCCTCGATATAGTCCTTCTTCGGAGTTACTCCGATGTTCATGCCCGCCGACAGATTTACCGCCCAGCTGTCATGGAAGAAATATTTGGCCTGAATGCCGAGTATGTTTACAAGACTGTTGTTGTCAAACCCTGTGAGGTTCAAGTAGCCGCTCAGGTTGCCCGAAGTGGCCGTCCCGCCGTTGGGAAGACCGATCGAACCGTAGTTGGAGTTGTACATCGGGAGCAGGGCGGTCTGGTCGTCGCCATAGACCGAGCCGCTGCTGCCGAGCATCAACGAGAACTCCCATTGACCCTTGTGCGGTGCAAACGATGCGCATCCCTTGTCGGGGCATCCCCCGGTCTGCCCCCACACGGTGGGAGCGACCAGAAGTGCCGACAATAAGATTGTGCAAAGTCGTTTAATCATTTTTTCGATATTAAATGATTGTTGTTGTTTCTAATTGGATGACGGTGAGATTATTCAGCGTTCTCTACACTCTTGATAGCTGCATCAAGGCGAGCCTTGGCTGCGTCAAGTTTCTCCTTGGCTGCATCCATTGCAAGCTTAGCCTCTTCTACATCAAGAGCTGCAAGTTCGGCTGAGCTTATAAGACCCTTTTCGTACTGGTCAAGGATGTATTTAGCTCTTGCCAATGCCTCTTCAAGGTCGGGTATGCTCTCTTCTTCATCCTTGATGCTTTGTTCGATATTCTCGATAGCCGCGTCGATAGTTTCCTGAGTCCACTGCTCGGTCTGAGCAACACCGGTTGCCTCAGCAGCCGCCGAGATAGCAATAATCATCTTATCGGCAACATCATTCTGACGCTGAAGTTCATAATACTCAGCCCATGAATCAGCGTTAAGCTCATCAACAGCCTCCTGAGCAGCATCTACAGCCTTACCTGCTTCGTCAATCTTTTCTTTCTGTTCATCATAAGTGGCGACAAGATTGTCAATCTGAGTCTGAACATCCTCAAATGCAGCCTCAATAACAGGCTTGTTGGTGATGTAAGTATTAGCTACCTCAATGCGGTTGTCATAATAGAGAGTTATTCCGAACAAGCCAAAATAATAATTATAGCTGTTGGGGTAGTTAATTTCATCTACACCATACTTGGCAAGCATCTTGTCGATATCGTCCTTGGTAAGAGGTATCAACTGAGCTGAAGGTATATTAAGAGCGTCGTCATCATATTTATCTTGATAATAAGAACCGTAAACTCGACGAGAAAGAGCGATAATATTATCCTCTATTGATGCTTTATTAAATGCGCATACATCGTCTATAGAACATTCAGGTACGGACTCATCTTCGTTCCAATATGAACCCATAACTCCCCATCCAAAGTTTTCAACATTCCATGTGTTAGTTCCAGGTGTCCACTCTCCCCAATTGTAATTATCATCAAGAATACCCCAGAATCGAGTATCCTCAGTCACCTGGTCAATCTGAGCAAAAACAGCCTCATATATGGCACCTTTCCACTCTTCAACCCATTGTCCGTCCTCTTCATGACCATCGCTATATGCACCAAGCTCTTTAAGTGTTGCGAATGCTTCGTCAAACTTATCACGAGCTTCACTATATTTATTCCACAGGGGACCGCTCTGTGCGTTATTTGCTTCCTGAGCAAGTTCCCATGCTTTTTCAGCCTTGTCTATAGCCACCTCATGATCAGCGTCAGCTACAGCTACAGCCTTGTTATACTTATCGGAAGCCTTGGGCATACCTTCATCATAAGCCTTCTGAGCGGCAGCAACAGCAGGCTTAAATGTCTTTTCTACTGCTTCATTAGCAGCCTTGGCCTTAGCCTCAAGATCCTTATCTTCAGGGAACTGATCGGCCAAACCTTGAGCCTTGAGAGCCTGAAGTTCAGCATGACTCAATTCTTTCTGAGCTTTTGACAGATTGCTGCTAAGAGTTGTGCGTGTTTTTTCGAGCTCAGCCTGAGCAGCTTTTTGAGCAGCTTCATAAGCATTGTCGGCATCTTCAATGGCCTTATTGTATGCCTCTTCGTCCTGCTTCAAGCTTGCGGGAAGAGATTCATTGTAATCTTTCTTAGCGGCCAAATAAGCATCCTTTGCAGCCTGAGTTGCGGGAACCTGTGCATTGTAAGCTTCAATGGCAGCATTCAACTCAGTATAACCGGTGAGGGCATCATACTTGGTAGCACCACCTACATTATAAGCGTCGGCAAACATCTTCCAGCCTGCAAAAGCCTTATCATAGGTATCGGTAGCATCTTCCTTATAAGATTCAAGCTTATTAATCTCTGCCTTAGTCCACTCAACATCGTTGTCATCAAGGACATAACGGCGAATGTTATTCTTGAAATTATTAAGGCGGTTAAGAGCTTCATTATAACCCGGGTAATTGTATTGAGTATTCCAAGTATAGCTCCATCCTTCAGGGATAACTTCCTGAGGTTCAGTCAAGCCGGGGATAGTGATTGTTCCATCGGCATTAAAGGTATAAGCCGGAATCTCTACCTCTTCGTTATACAGAGCGTCTAAAGCCTTCTTTGCTGCTACAAGAGCCTTACCCTCTTCGCTTTCATTTTCATTTTGCTTAATAGTAAGATTAATAAGCTTCATCTTCTCGGTATTCTCATCTTTCTGTTCCTGATAAGCGGTGTATTTTGCACCGAGTTCCGAAGGCTCCCAAGTCTTAGCGTCGGCGAGCTGCTCATTAAGGTCTTCGATATTGGCCTGAGCATCATCAAGGGCCTTCTGAGCATCAGTAACGCCCTTTTCCACACGCTTCTTGGCATCATAATCACTACCATCTTCATCGATAGCGCTATCCACAAGATTCTTCTGGGCACGAACATAGTCCATGTACTTGGTGTTGTAGTCGTCCAGAGCATTAAAGTACTGGGTATAGAATCCATCGAGAGCGGTCTGTTGCTGAGTAGAGAGATTCAGTCTTTCCTGCTCGTAGGTCAAACGAGCCAGTTCAGCCTCAGCTTGAAGGCGAGCCAATATCTGCTCAGCCTGAAGAGCTGCAGCTTCCATTCTCTGACGAATTTCAGCGATTTCAGCTTCGGTTTTTGCACGCTCGGCATCAATCTTGGCAGCTTCAGCAGCAGCCTTCACTTTTTCAGCCTCAGCCAAAGCAAGCTTATACTGAGCATCAGCCTCAATAAGAGCCTTCTTGGACTTAAGCAATTCAGCCTTGGCACCACGCAGTTGCTCAATGCCGTAGGGCTCATCATTGTCGATACAGCCGGTGAAAGTCATACCGACTGTCGCTGTAGTCAACAGCGAAGCGACTAAGTAAGTCAACTTTTTCATTGTAGTTTTACTTAAATGGTAAATAATTGGGTTAAATAATTATTAAAAAAATACTAAAAACATAGTTTAACACTCTGCAATACAGTAATTTCATGGTTGGTCACACACTGTGTACTCTGTAAGTGTTTTCCTCAAAATTACCATATACCCTAATCGATAAGGCCTCCTCGCATAGTATCTCTTGGTAGGAGATACTACGTGGGGTAAGGGGCTGAGGGTCAGGTGGGTTGCGATTTTAAGTTAAAATTGACCGAATAATTTTAAGCATCTTGAACACATTTTATCCAAAAAATATTTTGTTTAATTCAAACATTTTACATAGATTTGTAATCTCTTAGTTAGTATCTCCTACCAAGAGATACTATTTCCCCTTTCACTTTAACATCCCCGCTCTGCACCCCCATCGCCTGGGATGATGGCATCTATTGGGCAGCTAACGCAGCCCTCGGTATGGTGGGGAACCTGCACATGACCCCATGCTGCACGTACCTAAAGGCACGTGCAGCATGGGGCTAACCTTATTGAGCAGCTATCGCAGCTCTAAGCGCTAACGCGCGGATTTGCTAATGAAGTGTGGGGAAATTGCATCCCATCATATACACATTATATATATATGGTGGTGGCAAATCTCCGCCACACATGGAACACCCCGCTCTCGCCCCGCGCAGCGCAGGGCGCAAACCCTCCACCATCAAATCCCCGCACCATCAAATCCCCGCGTTAGCGCAAAAGCTGCAGAGCAGCTTAATAACGTTAGGCCCGCGCAAGGCCGCCGTTAGGCGTCCGCAGCACGGGTATAACGAATGGATTATAAAAGAAAAAGGGCTGCGTTAGCTGCCCAATAAAAACGTTACATCCTCAAATCCCCCGCATCATCGCAAACGATGCCCAATAACATTGTTATTTTATTTGCGCGAAATCTAACAAATGATTACATTTGCATTTACCATGGCAAACACGTACGCAAAAATCTACCTTCATATCATTTTTGCCGTAAAAAATCGATATGATTTGATGCC